>Ga0116228_10002556_pt1 | contig 15787 bp, 9 predicted proteins | sample S1TSphfallax_2_FD_89694 | JGI IMG/M metagenome (GOLD analysis project Ga0116228, IMG submission 89694) | Host-associated microbial communities from peat moss isolated from Minnesota, USA - S1T2_Fc - Sphagnum fallax MG | ecosystem: Host-associated > Plants > Peat moss > Unclassified | place: USA...
AATAGTTATAGCCTAAGTTTTAACCATTATGTATAGCCATTAGATTTAGCCTAGGTTTAGCCATTATGTTTAACGACTAGAATTATCCATTGAATTTAATTTAAATTTAACCATTATGTTTTAGCCATTATGTTTTAACCACTAGGTTTAACGTAAATTTAACCAAGTTTTAATCATTATGTTTAACCACTAAATTTAACAACTATGTTTAGCCAAGGTTTACTAAATATGTTTAGCCATTAGATTTAGGCATTAGGTTTAACCACTATGTTTAATCAATGTTTAGTCATTATGTTTAACCACTAGATTTTACCATTAGGTTTACCTAAAGTTTATTTATGAAATATGTTTAGCCATTAAGTTTATCAACTAAATTTAATCATTATGTTTAACCATGGAATTTAACCATTAGGTTTATTAACTAGGTTTAGCTAATATGTTTAAGCATTAAATTTAATCACTAAGTTTAATCAAAATTTAACCATTATGTTTATCCATTATTTTAAATCACAAATTTTAGCCACTAGGTTTATCCATTATGTTTAAACTTTACTTTAAGTCATTAAGTTTAGCCACTAGGTTTAGCCATTATGTTTAACCTTTATTTTAAGTCATTGAATTTAGCTATTAAGTTTAGGCATTGGGTTTAACCATTATTTTAAATCATTTATTTTAGCCACTAAATTTAGCCATTAGGTTTAGTCATTACTTTAAGTCATTAATTTTAACCATTAAGTTTAACCATTATTATAAGTCTCTAAGTTTAGTCACTTTGTGTCATTAAATTTAACTAGTAGGTTTAGTTATTACTTTAAGCCACTGAGTTTAGCCAATAGGTTTAGTCGTCACTTTAAGTCATTAAATTTAGATAACATGTTTAACCATTATTTTAAACCACTGAATTTAACCATTAAGTTTAGCCATTATTTTAAATTAGTAAGTTTAACCAATAGGTTTAGCCATCATTTTAAGTCATTGAATTTAACCATTAAATTTAGACATTATTTTAAATCATTGAGTTTAACTAGTAGGTTTAGCCATTATTTTTAGCCATTAAGTTTAGCCATTGAAATTAGCCATTAAATTTAGCCATTATTTCAAATCATTGAGTTTAACCAATAAGTTTAACCATTACTTTCAGTCGCTAGGTTTAGCCAATAGTTTTAATCATTATTTTAAGCCATTGAGTTTAACTAGTAGGTTTAGCCATTATTTTGAATCACTAAGTTTAGCTAGTAGGTTTAGCCATTACTTTAAGTTATTAAGTTTAGCCTATAGGTTTAGCCATTATTTTAAATCATTGAATTTAGCCATTATTTTTTAGTCACCAAGTTTAGCCACTAGTTGTCACCTAGGTTTAGCCATTATGTTCAATGATGTGAAATAAACATGTGAAATAAAAAAATTGATATAAAGGTTGAACATTTTTTATGGTGTAGCCCATTGGTAAGCTGGACTTGGTTTATCATTGTGAAGGTTTAAGGTTCAATTCCTTATATTTACAATATATTTGCATGCTTAAAAGGCTAAGGTAGGTAAGTTAAATTAAGGTAGTGAAGCTAGGTAAGTTAGGTTGGGTAGGTTAGGTTAAATTAGGTTAGGCTAGGTTAATACCTACTTACCTAAGTGCATTTTTTTGACCTACTTAAACCTATTTACTACCTACCTACCTATTAATTAAAAAACTAATAACTTAGAAAATGCTTTTAATTTAGATACAAAAATTGACCCAATTAAATGGTCCACTATCTATTAGTCAAATAATTAGTCATTTTGTCAATCATTCTACCAATCAAAATGACAAAGTTTTGACTGCCCAGTTACATTGGACATGTACAAAATGATTTGTCCAAATTGACATGGTGGTTATTTTGACACCTTTCATTTTAGGGTATTTTTAAACTAGAAAATCTAATTGAAAAAACCATGAATTGTAGTAGTGACTAATTGGAGGAAGCATCACCTCAACATTGCTTGTTCCAAATTGGAATGAAATGTTGAAAGTTGGATGGGAGAAAAATATCTTCATTGAAAAACCTACATCAGAGTAATTGGCTTTTGAAGGATTGGCCTTTCATAATGTATCACATAATTGGGAATTTTCTGATTTTGTGAGAAATGACCAGAAGTCTTGTAGGATGTGAAAACCAAAAGTTTCCATCATGGGATTGTCTTTTGTGATTAGGTTGGGATTTTGGGCACTGTGCTTAAAAAGAAGACATCCTAACCATGGGTTTTGGGGAATCTATGTGTGCTAGAGAGGTTTGGCCTCTTTCCATAAGAGGCCAAAAAATTTGTAGTGCATGTCCTAGGAGGGGGAAAATGGTGAAGAGAGAAAATTGTAAGTCTACCTTACAATTGGCCCTTCATTGTTGGAAACTTTTGTTTTGTTGAAAGATGTTATGACGCATATAAGGCATTTCAAAAGGAACATTGTATGCACATAGACTTAATTTATTACTAAGATTCCATTTATTGTGGGGTGTTAACCAAGTGGTACCAAATGTTTGGTTTGCACTTTAATGTGAATCATCATGTGGTAGGAGGTTAGGAATTTACATTGATATCAAAGATCCATCATGATCCTTCTCGCTTTCTTCAATTGTTGGATCAATTCATGTTCATTTCATGATTTATTCAAGGAACTAATGAATCCATTTACAATGACTTTGGACCAACTTGATACAAGATTTTCCACCAATTTTGTGATGGGCAATCACATGATTATAATCTTCTTTTGGTGAACATGTTACTAAATGTGATTGGAGTTGAAAAATTATGTTCACAAGATGTTTCACAAATAGGAATGGGGCTAAAAAGATAAATAAAATTAGATCATAATTCAAAGATTAAAAACTTGAATTGAAGGTTCGTTCTTTGGGAAAACATTCAATGATATAATGATATATACCATCTCAATTACACAACAAAATGATCACAATGATACAAGGAGATTAATTTTATAAATAACACAAACAAAACAATTGATTAAATTATAGCAATGGTTTGAACAATTTCCACACAATTGCCTTCACAATTATTCCTTCAACAATAACACAAGTCCATGAATTCCATGAATTTCATCAACACAAGATCACTTTTGAACATAATGATCAAGGTATGTGAAATGAAAAGATTAGAACCAAATGGAAAGTTTATGAAAACTTCACATAATCCTATTCTTCTACTCCTCATACAAGCATTATGAGAAATTGCATCTCAAAACTACACTACCTTGCAACTAAAATTTTAAAAAAATCCATATAAAACTACTATTGTGCAATTATCCTTTGGGTATTAGAATTAGTGTGTAATTATCCCCCTAGAAATATGGTGTATTAATAAATAAATTATCACATCAAAAAATCAGTTAATTATATTATAATTGCAAATTAATTGAAAATGGGTCTTCTATATGATCATTTATATACATCATACATACATATGTAGTCAACCATATTTGATTTTTTCAAGAGTTGCATTATAGTTGCATGTGGCAACCATTTTAAAATTGTTGTAAATGTGCCATTAAAACAACAACTATGTTGTAATTAATGTAAAATATACATACATGTGATCATGTTATGTGTTCACATTTCCACCATCCATTATGGGATACATTTGCAACTAGTTTTTGATTATGATTCCCATTGATATAGTTAATATGACCATTAATGCGCAATTACTAAAGTACTATTATTCAACTATGTTATGACTATAATACAACTACTTATAACTTAATAAAGATACATGTTCATTAATTATTTATATCTTCATCATATGTGCTTCATTTTGAGTGATTTAAAATGTTATGGGAATGTTATTTCAAACTTTTGAAATCATCTTTGAAGTGTAAAATAAAAGGAGTATTGAAAAAAATAACAAGAAAAGAAATAAACTTTCCATCTTACAAAACACATTTTGTTCTTTTTTCTTTCTCTTTGGACCCATCCTACTTTCAAACCTCATTTTATTTTATTTTTAAATTCATTTTAATTGATTTAAGGTGTTACAGGATCATCACCTAAAGTTTTACAAATCATCATTTAACTCTAATAGAAATAGATCAACATACAAGGAATTTTTTGGGTGTTCAAAAACTAGCTTTGTAGAATTCAGTGGTTTGTTTTTTTGAGTTTTTGACCCTTTTTATTTTGGGGGCCACAACTTTTTCAATTCTTTTCTTTTAATGATTTTTAATGTGCCAAATGCACCAACATGAAGGATTCAAGTTTTGTTTGGACACCATAAACAATGGAGCCCTTCCTTTGGATTTGGCCTAAATAAGTAGGTAGGTAGGTCCTATGTAAATATGTAGGTTTTAAAACATACCAACTTACCTACCTATGGTTATGTACAACCTACTTAACTACTATATATATATAATATTATTTTATTTTTTCCAAAATACAATTAATATGTCACGTGAAAATGTTTTTATTGTGCCATGTGTGACAATTTCAGACCGTCATTAACAATCATAATGGACAATGGAAATCATTATTTTGAAAAAACAAATGTCCACAAATTTTCATAGTGCCTTGTGTTAGATTTTAATAAATTGATGACAATTAATGACATCAACATGACATCATGGGTGCAATTATTATGGAATTGCATAGTAGTTGAAATTGAGTTGTAATGTCAATTGAAAAACGCCCTTTTTCTTAAAATGAAGGTCAAAGCTTCATGTTTAATGAAAATGAAAAAAACCTCCAAAAGTCCTATAAATCTAGTTTCCAAAAGTAACTTCTTTAACTACCATACCTACTCAAACCAAAAGATGAAAAAATCCCACAAAATGTCCAAATTGACCATGCCATCTTTTTCTAAAACTTAACTACCAAAATGTAATTAAAAAAGTCATGGATTACAACCAAAAAATAAGTCGACAATTCCTACACTATTTACTAGGTGTAGCCATTAGGTTTACTTAAACTCTAGCCATTAGATGTAATTTAACTTTAACCAGTAGGTTTAGGTGTTAGGTGTATCCATTATGTTTAGCTACTAAATTTGAGCTTTAGATTTAGCCATTAGATTTAGTCATTAAGTTTAGCCACTAGGTATAGCCTACGTTTAATCATTAAATTTAACCACTATGTTTAGCTTGGGCTTAGTCACTATGTTTAGTTAAAGTTTAATCATTAAATTTAACCACTAGGTTTAACCAAAGTTTAGCCATGAAGTTTACCCACTGTGTTTACCCACTAAATTTAATCAGTATGTTTACCCCTTATGTTTAGCCATTATATTAAATCGTTAAGTTTAACCACTTGATTTATCTATTGGTTTAGCCTAATTTTAGCCAATAAGTGTTGCTTAAGTTTAACCATTATGTTTTGTAATGTGAAATAAACATGTGAAATAAAAAAATTGACAAAAATTGAACATCATTGATAGTGTAGTCCATTAGTATGGACTTGGTTTATCATTGTGCAAGTTTTGGGTTCAAATGTTTATACTTGCAACCTATGTGCATGCTTAGAAGGTTAGGGTAGGTAGTTAGACTAAGGTTATTTGATGAGATTTGGTTAAATTAAGTAACGTAGGTTAGGCTAAATTAACACCTACATACATAATTACCTTTTTTCAAGCTACCTAGAGCTATTTACTACCTACCTATTTTTAAAAAAATAATAAGGGAAAAAAATGATTTAAATTTAGGTATAAATTCAACCCAATCAAATGGTCCACTATTTACTAGTCAAAATGTTAGTCATTATATTAATCAAAATGACATGGTCCAACTACCTAGTCATGTCGATAGGTCCAAATCATTTTGTCCAAAATAATAAGGTGGTTTTTTTTACACTTGTCATTTTGGGTATTCTTTGACTAAAATACACAGTAAAAAAACCAATGTGAATTGCAATAGTGCAATGTGGTTGCTATTATGCATCATGAGGGTCTTGGATGCTAATGCATGTGATTTTGTGAACTTTTGGTTTATTAGTTGCAAATCACTTACAATGTCAATTGGGCATAAATTGTTAACTTCATGTGGTGGTTCACAATTAGAGCTTTTGACCCCAACAAAATAGTGGCAAATGTTATCATTGCAAGGGTTTAATATGCTTTAAATGTTTTTTACATGCAAATCAATTGTTTCAAAATCCAAACATGTGCTTTTGTATCTTGAAATTGTATTAATGATTGTATTTTGCTTATTATGAGATTTAAATTAAATGGAAAAATTTCAATCATTTTGAAACCCTTGTTATGTTTTGTGACTTTAATGTTTTTTTAAAAGCTAAAAATACCCACTATGCCAAATTTTCTTTTCTAGCGTCCTTCCCCTTGTTAACTAATGTCTACAAGTCCCTATAAGGGTTGAATCATGTTTTGAAAGTGTGTGGCTAATGTGTGATGGCCAAGTGATTAAATGCAACCCCACCTCCTTGCCTTATGAAAACATCAATTGTAACTTGTGAATTGTGGCCATTTAAAACTAGCAAATGACGATTAATGCTATAAATATTTTTGTCATGCACTTGAGCATAAGTTATGAATTGTGACACCCACTTGTCAAAAGAATAGTAGTCATTCAAATATTTGGCTACATAACCATTGTTGCATTGGGTTCACACTTCTCAATGAAGTTTGAATGGAATTGATTATTTCATAAAATGTAGAAGTTTGGAAGCAACTTTCATACAACATTAATGTAGGACAACACAAGCAACCACTCCCTTTTGTTTGGTGTAATTGAATGAACAAATTTGGAACTAGTTTGAACTATAACAAATACACCTCCATTTTGACATGCATGAACATTTGGTTCATCACAATTCTAGATCTAAGATGGTTAATAGTGGTGTGCAATGTATGTTTATGCAAAGTTAATGTAAAATGTTGCAACATTTATTGGGCAAAGGCTTTTTGCATGTTGAACTTCTAAACTTTGGGCATCCCTTAATGATACATCAAAATTATGTCTCTTGAACCATTTGAGTTATTTGCACCTTGTAATCTTGTTCTTGAATTGTGTGTTTTTTTTTTAATGTTATCTTTGCAACTTTTAATCTTAATTGTATAAATTTAGCCAAATGGTCAATCCCTTGCAATTTTTTCACATAAATAATTTATTTTTTTCTTCTATTTTGTGTAAAACTTTTAGTTTCCTTTATTTGAAATTTTGGTCATGATTATTTGAAATTATATATTGTAATTTTGAAGGACTTACATTTGCAAATTGAAACCTTGGCTCACCCTTGAAAAAATAATGCATTTTATTATCCTGTTTCTTGGATCCAATGGATTTTGTAATGTATTTAAATTTTCATATATATAATTTGGTTTAACATTAAATCCGCAAATTTCAGCCTACCTTTGATCTAATGATATGTCTATTATATTTTAGAATAAATATTACATATATTTTTATAACGTTGAATTTATGTGAAACTTCTTATTATGTTATGGTTTTCTTTGGGTCTTTTTTATTTCAAGCTCATGGTTTTGAAACTTTAGTGATTTCCCCAATAATTTGAGATTTTTTCTAATTTATTTATTTTTGAACAAAAAAATGTTGAAATTATTCGAATTTTATTTGAAGCGACATTGTGAAAATTCATCCCAAAAAATCATTAAGGGACTTTCACTCAAAGGTTATTTTGATGAATGTTTTCCTTGAAAATTTTGACATTAATAATGATATATAATCCTATTAACTATATCCAATGTATCTAAAAAGAAATTCACAATGTGCCCCAAAATGGAAAGTTGTCATATAATGAATAGCTAAAAATATAGAACTTGATCCCTATAATTTTTAGGAAAATTTATGAAAAATTTTCAAATTATTTTCTTATGGGGAATTATTCCACCTTCCTCTTCATTATTTGTGAGAAGTGAGAAACATGGAGAAGAAAATGCAAAAAAAGGATCAAGGGTCAAGTTCTAGGGCTAGGGTGAAACTTATTTATTAAATTATTTGCTAAATAATTGATCAAAATTACTACTGTACAAATTGGGAGAAATTACAATATATATTAAATCATGTTTAATAAAATGAAAACACCTTTTTTTCAAAAGATGAAAAATTACTGTTCATAATAAAATTAATGAAAAATTAATGATACTAAAATATGTTATGTGTGTGTGTGTGTATTAGTAATTATGAATTTTACATAATATGTTAATATTTTATATAATCTTTTCCATAATATTATATATTTAAATACATTATTTAAATAGGATCCTACACACCTACCTATAATAGGCTTACCTACCTAAGCTAGGTATGCTTTTAGCTTAGGCTTTTAAGCTACCTACATTATCTAACCTAGGTAGCCTAGTTTTAAAGCTAGCTTAAGATTTAGGTCGCTGACCTATGCAAGGTTTATAGGCTTGATTAATAAATAGATAACTTTATAGTCCATGTGGCATGATTATGTTTAAACATGTGACTTCATTTCATAAGTCAATAAATATATGTTATTTAATTATATTTTAAAATTGTAATAATAAAAGTCATGGTTTTTCTCAACTAAGTAATAAAAGTCACATGACTAATGACATAAATTATTTTGACTATAAATATTACTAATGGCAAAAGCCACGAGTCTTTGATTTACTACATGACTATGTAATAATATATGACCTATATTACCATAAACAAAGTAATAGATGAAATAATATATGCCATGTTTTGACGTAGTGTTTTCTATGTTCACATTCATATTTTGATCCTTTACAGTCTACCAAATTAAGATTTAAATCTTTGTTGGTGTAATCGCACATTGGTTTTCCCAAATATGTTAAGGAATAATTAGAACATTTGATTTTCACACACAATGTGATTCATTTTTAAAAGCTTCCTTATCCCTTGCAATAATCACACAAAAGATGATGCACATAACTTGTTTATTTTTGTTTCCAAAATGGATAGTTCTCTTCATATTCCATGCTCATTATTAGGTTATGAATTTGTGAATAATATTTAACTCATCATAATTGTCTAGGGAATGGTACTGTGTCACAATGTGTCCATTAAACAACCACAAAATCATGACATCTATGTTGCACTTCAATCTAAATTGCTCACATATTTAATCTTTGCTTTAATAAACATGATTAATGTTATTATAAGGCCCATAACATGAAAAAAGTGATATCGATTAACCATTCTTTGGCACATTTTTCATATATGAGCATTTAAGGCTCAATTAGTTTAGGTTTGAGCACAAAACTAAGTGACCATGAGGCTCTATTCGTTAAAGTTCTAATTACCTTAGGTTAGATTATTTTTATATAGATCCCACTTTCTTATGAAGACATGCCCCCATGTTACATCACACAACAAATAAAAAAGTATTGGGTATCATTCATTGCACCATCAACTAGAAAAATCAACCAAAACTTATAAAACCTCAAAGCCTTCACATTTTCACATACCGCGACAATTTCTTGGCTTCAACTTAAACAATGAAGTAATGGAGGGGGGCAAAGGTGTGTGTAGGGGATGATTTTAAGGTTTAGGGTTTTAATTTGTGAACCCCATCATAAAATCTAGTATGCTTTTTTATACAATAATGGTGAAACTATTAACAAGAACAAGGAGCTACTTAATAAATAAACAACAAAATAAAATAAAAATCCCACTAACAAAACAATGAAATTCACCTTTCAAAAATCCCATTGAACAAAATTTACTAGCTAATAAATAAACAAGAAACCCAATCAAATAAAAAGCGAACAACAACAAAAAGCTAAGGGCAAACACCCAAAAAGATTCCCATTCAAACTACATGGATTAAGCTCATAGATAAATAACAAAAAGCTGAACCCAACCCAACCCAACCATAGCAAGAAAAAATTCAATTAATGTTAACTAGCTAACAAATAAACATCAACAAGAAGCCAAACCTGACCCTAGAAAAACATTCCAAAAAAACAGTAACTAGCTAAAAGTATAACCAAAAAAAGAAAAAGAAAAAAGAAAAACTTGAACTCCGAAAAAAACTATCAGGGCTAGCAGCTTAAAATAATAGATGACAACAAAAAGCTGAATTCAACCATTAAAAAAATCCATCAACAAGAAAGAGTTCAAACAATAACAAACCAAACAATATTGGCATTTTTCATTCTCACAATGTTTACTTGTTGGGTTAGTACTAATTAGTGCAAGCAGTAGAACAAAATCCAACTCATTTATTTCAAACAGTCGCAAATGAAATTTTGATTGTGGGTGATTAGGGTTTAGTTGCACCCTAAATCTCAAAATCCGTAGAAGTTTCTAAATCTGTACCGGTTGTAGATTTTCAGAAACACAACCGACAATCAAAAGCAAAATACTCTACAGAATAAAACACTAGGTATTTATGGCAGGTGGAATGGCTGGAGAGCATTTCCAGCTGCTGAAAAGTAATATTCCACGTGGAATTAACAAGTAACATTCCAAGCACATTTCCACCTCAACCCATTCCAGGACATTCCGCCCCTGTTATGCACTACAGATGTACTTCTTCACAGATGATATACCGTACTTCGTGGATGACTCGTTCGTGAGGACACACCTACGTGTTGATAATCTGCGCCCTCGGTTTCCTCTCCCGCCTCTTTGTTGCGGAGCTTGTGCACGAAGCCGCTGCTGATTATCGCACTATTTCTCTTCTTCTTCTCCTCTTTTTTTGGGCTTCTGGAGTTCCAATTGAAAGTACCTCGAATTCTTTGCAGCACGCTTGCTCGCCTGCCTCCGCATCGCACGTTGTATCATCAGAATGGATATCACTGGACGCGACCCATTGTTCGACGACGACGAGGAAGACCCAGAGCTTCAAAACCAATCGGTGCACTCCTGAACCCACAGTAATGAATTTCGAGTTTCTTTAAATGCGGCTTTGCATTTTCTTTTGTGGGTTTGTCAAGTTTGGGTCGCTTGATACAAACTTGAAAAGCACAACAACAGGATGAAATCAAACTCCTTTATGGAGGTTATGGGTGTGAATGCAGGAATTCGTGGCCAGTAAGGAGTTCTTGGTGTACTTGATCGATGCAGGTGCAGAAATGCTTCTGCCATTCGACACTAAGGTATGCAGCTGGGGCTGGCCCAACAAGCTCTTGGAACGGGTTCAGGTAGCATGGAGTTGAAGAATTGAGTATTGGTTTAGGGTTTAAGAATCTCCTCTAGTCTTTGGATTATGTCAGTCCCAATTCGTATTCTGAGAGTTCATGATGCAACATTCATTTGGTGGTTCAAAAGATGGAGATGTTATTTTGTTTTGTGTGCAGGGTTTTCAGAGAGTTTTTGTAGGGTTTTGTTGTCCCTGAAGGAGGATCTGGTCTTCAGGAAAAAGCTTTGCTGATTTAGAAAGGAAGTTTTGTGCAGGTTTCATACCTTCAGTCAGTTTTAGAAGCAGTGGAGGAAAATTTGAAGCAGCGCATAATTGGACGGGATGACAAAGTTGGCATATGCTTCTTCAATACAGTGAGTCCACCTCTTTCTCTGTTTTTCATTTTGAGAAAGAGCAGTTGCACTGTCATCTGGGTGAACTTTTGTTTTATTGGGTGACACAGATTGCACAATTATGTAAATGTAATTTTGTCTATTCTTGTTCTGTGGAAAATGCAGTTCCTCTGACATATCTATTGATGGTGGGAAACAGATTCAGAAGAAAAACATTCAGGAGGCAAATGGTGTCTATGTGTGGAGTGAGCTTAAGGATTTGTCTGCAGACCTCATTAGGAGCTTCTCCACTCTGCATGGTAGCCACCTATGATGCTGTTGTACTACTTACAGGATCTTCCTTACTGCTGATCTCGTTACCATGTGAAGGATTTAGGGTAATTGAGGTATAGGACATTTCATGATTTGAAGGGTTTAGGGTTTATGATTTGAAGCTTCCAAGTAGCATTTCTGTCTGTTTCATTTGGGAGTGCCTTTTGCACTGCAACAATGACCTCCTCTCATGTTGCAAATTTTCACAGTGAACTTTCATTACATGTAGATCCTGCCATTCTGTAGTGCACACTGGCTTTACATTGTCCAATGGAGCTTTAAGCTCTTCTCCTGGATTTGCAAGTCCATGCCAGTGTTCAGTGCTTTCTGTACATTTGGTCTTGGCAGCTGCAAATTGCCTCATTTTGTGTTGTTTAGCTTTGGGTCAGAGCATGTCATGCAGGTCTTGCTGTAACTACTTAATTGGAAAGGGTTTCTGGTGTTTCTTATGTGCTAGGCATGAGTTGCAAATTGAAAGGTTTCTTTTTCTTTATCCAAAAGCATTTTGTGCTTTGTACAGAAAACTTTCAGAAAGAAGTTGGGAGTCAAATACATAGGCCTGCTGGAGCTAGGGAGAACCCACTGTATGATGCACTTTGGGTGGTGCAGGCAATGCTGCGCTCTGGGTAGTACTGCTTGTCTTATGTCTTCTTTCTTTTCTCCTTTCCAGAAAACTTGGGATGTTCTCTGCTGGATTGCCATGACAGAATTTTTTTTAATGCTCAGGACAAGTAAGAACGTGGCAAAGAATGTGATGCTTTTCACGAACAATGATGATCCTTTTGGTGATGTTGATGCATCTGTACGCCAGGACATGCGCCGTACTACAATCCAGCGTGCAAAGGTGAGGCTGCACTTTCTTCTCTGTTGAGACATGCTTTTTCACTGTGTTCTCCATTGCTGTGTTCTCCCTGTTCCTCCTGAAGCCTCTTTCTCTTCTGTGCTGTATTCAAGTTGTTGGCTGTAAGGTTTAGGCTTGCACCATAATGAGGGCATTTCTTCAGGGAATCTGTTGTCCCATACTACTACATTTGGAGAGCTTCCATTAAGTTTCTTCATGATTAGGAGGACCTTCCACAGCTCTTTGACCTGGATGGGTTAACTAATGGAATGGTCCTTCAAATAAAAGTGCAGTAAGAATTTAACCACATAGAGGTGAAGATATACATATAGAAACCCTAGAGTTTGCACTCAAAAGCAGCACCTGGACCAATGACCCAAAGTTCAGTTCATTTTTTGATGGGTGCTCTCCTTAGGGCTCTTGACAGAAGTAAGAGGTGATTGTTAAGTAGTTTATGGTACACCTCAACTGGGCAAGAGAGAGCTTGCAGTTATGGTTTTTGTTCTTCGGGGTGACAGGATGCTCAAGATCTTGGCATAGGAATTGATCTGATCCCACTAAGCAGACCTGGGGAGGACTTCAACCTGGCTATTTTTTATTCTGTGAGTATGCAAGTTTGCCTGTGTACCTTGTGTAGACAATCAGAGGCTTTCTCTGGGGCTCTAGTTGTGCAGTAGATGATGAGTTCTGAAGTCTTCCTGGGATGGAAAATTTCCTGCAGTCAATTTTAAAAATGGAGGTGGATGATGAGGATGGAGCACAATATCTTTTGGCAGCAGCAAATAAGTAAGTCTCTTGGCAAAGGAAAATTCCTATGAAGAGTTCCAAACAAAAGCTCTGATGAACCTGGAGTTCCTGCTTGTGGAGTTTGTAAGTATATTCTTCAAACAGGTTTGCTAGTTGAGTTCCACAATTGCCTGATATCTCGATTACCAGAATCAAGCTATCATTACTGGCTTTGCACATGGCCAAGTATGTTCTTCTGAATGGTGTGATTCTGTTGTAATGTGGTCCTCATAGATTTGAAGATCTCAAGCTGAAGTTGAGAAAAAAGCTGTACAAGAAGCGTACAATCCGAAAGATGAAACTGACAATGGTGGGTGGCACAGAGATTGGAATAAGGACGTATGCGTTAGTGCGTCCATCTGTTCCAGGTAAGAACCTTCATCGTCAGGCATGGGCTGGTGGGCATGTCCATTGTCAGGCATGTGGCAAAAGTGAACCAGCTCTTCTTACAGATGGGGTTGGCTGGGCTGTCTTTGGCAGCTTCCCATGTTTGGGTGGACTCACGCAATAATTTACCTTTGAAGGTTTGTCCTCCCATCACTCCCAGATCTGACTGGGAAGCTCTTTCTTGCAGGCAACCGCTCCCTGAAGTTTCTAGGTTCTTGTGGGAGGTGTGAAAATGATTTTTGTATGCCTAACCTAACTTCACTACAATGAAGGTGTTATGTGCAGACAGAGAGGTCATTCATATGTTACGACACTGGGGCACTTATGGCTGAGCCTTTGAAACGGTTTGAAGAGTTTCAAGGGTAAGCTTGAATTGAGAGGCAAGTCTCTTTCACAGGGCTTGCTTGCTGATACAATTTATCTCTTTCTATTGAGTGAGCTGGAGCTCATGACAGTGGTACAATGCAGAAAGAAGGTGGTTATGGCACTGGATGAACTGACCAAAATCAAGAATGTGACAAATGTTCAACTTCAGCTCAAAGGCTTCAAACCACTGAAGTGCTTAAAAGATTACCACAACTTGCGGCCACCTACTTTTATATATCCTGATGAAGAGGTACTTTCAGTGCCTGTGGTCATGTGAAGTTGCTGTGGTTATGAAAGTGAAATGTTACCATGGAGGTTGATGCCACATAGTTCTGTTGTCTCTGTTCATTGAAATTATTTAATAACAGCAATAGTCCATGTTGTTGGCAAGTCTTATATTGACTGCAGACCTATCTCTTAGTTTGATTCATGGCACAGCACACCTCTTTACTTACCCTTCTGCTTGCATATCTACTTGTGATTTCAATGTAAGATTTAAATTGTTATGGGTGTGTTGGAAACAGGCAGTGCAGGGAAGTTATGCTGCCTTCATTGCATTACACAGAGCAATGTTGCAACAGAATAAGTATGAAACTTTCTATATACTTGATGACCCCATTCCTAGGTATAGTAGTGTTATTCAGCAGACCATTCCTTTCCAAAACTGTAATGAGACAGTTTCAAACTTGTCTGATGGTGCAATGCAGATTTGCTGTTGCATTTTATGGTTCACGGGCTTCATCACAACTGGTTGCATTGGTCCCACAGGTCTTTCTCTCTCAGCTGCTTAGTTTAGATCATCCTGACAGCAGACAGCAGACAGAATGTTGTGACAGATTTAGCTTATCTGAGTAATAACTGAGTCTTCACATAGCTCCTGAACTTGCAATAGGAACTCAAGATGCAATCTTTCATTTAATTGTTTGCCTGCAATTTCGAGCACATTACAATATTCTTCTCTACACTGACTGTCAGAAGCTGATGAAGTTATGGGGAGTAATGGCAGCTAGTTACTGCCATTGATGATGAATACAATGGTCTGATACTTTTCAAGCAGTGCTTTTATGACCCCGTTTATTTTTGTCATCTTGTTTTGGTTTGGCCATAACTGCTGGAATAGTTGCTTTCAAAAAGTTATTGTGGAGTTTTTGTCTACAATCTCATTGGTATGTGCAGGCTTTTGTGTTCTAGCAGACCCATTGTCCATGAAACCAAGTTTGTGTCTGAAACAAGCCAGTTTTTGTGCTAGGTCTGGCTGTGCACTTGTCTCACTTTGTCTGTGACTCACATATCAGGAAGTCAATGATGGTGTGGCCATTTCTGTTGCAGGAGGAGGAACTAGCTGATGGCTTGCAGCTGGAGCCTCCCGGTATGCATCTGATATACTTGCCCTATGCTGATGACATTCGGCCAACAGAAAAGGCAGGTTCACAATTGCTCACACAATCTGAAATTGCAACTGACTGAAGTCTCCAGTAAAATAAGGAGCTAATTTCAAGCTTGTAGGGGTGTATGGGTCGTGCAGTATCATATCTGCAGTGAGGCATCTGTACCCCGGGCATCCAAGGAACAGGTGGAAGCAGCTGCAGCATTCATCAACAAAATGAAGCTTGACAGCTGGTCTGTCTTTGATATTTCAGATCCAGGTGATTTGTAAGGATGCTCAGATTTTGCACATTATGCAG
>Ga0116228_10002557_pt1 | contig 15787 bp, 9 predicted proteins | sample S1TSphfallax_2_FD_89694 | JGI IMG/M metagenome (GOLD analysis project Ga0116228, IMG submission 89694) | Host-associated microbial communities from peat moss isolated from Minnesota, USA - S1T2_Fc - Sphagnum fallax MG | ecosystem: Host-associated > Plants > Peat moss > Unclassified | place: USA...
ATCCAATTCAAGTACTTGGAAGTATTTTTAAAAAAACAAACTATAACCATTTAACTTTTGAAGTTCATGCAAACAAAAATAAAAAAATAATGTACCCAAAAATAATATTATTATCCCCATAAAATCATCTATATGTTAACCATTTTATTCAAATTTATTTTGTTACTTACACTACTTTTTGTGTATACTCTACCATGGTTTCACCAAAAAGAATTCAAAATCAAATTGGTTTAAAACTTTTGTCCCGTCTAAAACTAGCACCATTTTAACCACTTCATCGTGAAGACTTTTGACAATATTCTTAACATGCAAATGTCATGGATGAATGGTCATCATTATAGATTTCATACTTTTCTGAAATCCAATGAAAAACAAGGTAATGACAATAGTTAAAACATTAAACAATAACAAATGATTACAATATTGGTTCATAACACAAACCATGACCACAAGGTTCAAGCATGATATGACTACCTTTGCAATAGCTCACACTTAGGCCTTTGGAACTTTTTTTGTAAAATGATAGTCTTTTGTAAGATGATGGTTTGTTTGAATTCCAAACTTCCAAAGTCTTTTCACGCATGATGACTTTGGTTACAAATTTAATTTTGGGTTTTTTAATTTTTGGATGCCTAAGGATAGCGTGGACATTTTTGCCCTTGTGATGAATAAAAATTCATACCTCTTACAAAAGCACCTTTGTGCACTTGAATGCATTGAAATGTTCTTCAACAATGCTGTAAAAAAATTACTCATAAGAAAAAGGAGAAACCTTGGAACCCTAAAAACCGTAAACAAGGATATGCATATGTGTATATCCAAACCCCTAAGCATTATAAATAATATGTGTAGCATAGTTATACATATTTGGGGAAAAAAAACTTAAACCAGGGTCTAACCAGAGGTTAACCATCGGTTCCAGTTCAAGTTACCAGGAACCAGGTCTGCTAAAACCATAACTGCTGGAAATTTTTTTCTTAAGAACCAGACCCAGGATTGAAAACCATAAACATTTTTTTGAAGCAGAACCGTTCTAATTTCGTTTTCAAAACCAGAATTAGAGGTTCTTCAGAAAAGCCAAGAACTGTCCAACACACATAGGTCCGTTCATGCAGGTAATTTTATGAATTTCATATTTGCAATATATATTTATGGAGATTTCCATTCTCCTTCATCACTGGTCCACTCAAAACATTCATCCAACTGCCCCACTTAGTTTAAAGCTTAGGGTTTGACGACTGGAGTATCTGCGTATTCCTGGACGTACAACATACGCGTTCTCAGGGTGATGTGATGAGTGCTTGACCGCTGACATCAAAAGATTCTGCCTTCAACGTCGATATTAGGTTCAACAATCTTTGATGAAAAACAGTTTTATCTGCATATATCATAGAGAAGACTCGAAATATATCGTGAGACAAACAGAGAAATCAATCTTATTTTCCCATTGTCAAACAAATCCTTTCATCATCTGGATTTTCTGGGTGGTATCATAGGGAACCAGAAAATGTGATGGAGATTCTAGCTAAGAGATTATAAGCTGTTACTATGATATTTCTATGTTTCCGTTGTCGATTCCTCTTCTAGCTTGAATTACCTGATCATGAAAACTCGATCAGAAATCAATCAGTGCAGAGTCTGTCTCCAGCGCCACGATCTATGCACATCACCTTCTGCTTCTTAGAGAGGTGACTTCTTGCAGTAGGGTGTAATGAAGGTAAGTTTCAACTAACGCCTACTCGAATTACACATAATAGAAACTGTAAATGGATAGACTCGCAGGTCAGGCTAGGGCATATATCCAAGACTTACCTAAATTCAATTCTAAAGGAGTCATATTAAGTACAATGCTTCTAGCAATATGGTAAAATGCTCAAAGTGTAATTATGTCATGCTTACCATGAAGTGGATGGCAGATGTGTACCGATGTCATGCTCAAGACCATCCATGAACGTCGTCACTTAGTAAAGCAGTTGAACTCTTTGAAAGAATCAAACGCCTTGGTTGCACACATCTTGACACGAATCTCTCATGAAAATTGCCTCGTGGTGTTTTCTGGACATGAGGGGAACTCAACATTCAAAGTAACTAACCATTGACCAAAAGTGAACAAGATGGGGAAAAACAATTCGTCTCAGGCCACGAACTACACTGATGACACAATGACAAAACTGATCTTGCAAAGTGTAACTTCTTACAGGTTACACCGGCCAAAATACTCCATTCTCTGCAATGTACGGACATAAAGACACACAGCTGTGCAGCGGCAAAGAACAGACAAGAATTATCTGGAATGGAGGGAAAAATCACACAGCTTAATTTCGTCCAAAACTCGAAGAAAAAGAATTGAAAGTATAAAGTTGGATATTTTATCACAAATTACCAGAGCTATCTGCAAACAGTTGAAAACATAGCACAAAAATGAACTAGGAGGAAAGCCTACACTGTCAAAGTTCGACTACGAGCATGCAGTACTGAAAAATGGAAATCTATAGATCCAAGAACACACAATCCATGAAAGCCTAGGGAAGTGCAAGCTCGCAACCGATTATTCTCCTGCTACTGCGGCAGTTCTCTGCAACTGCAAACAAAAACACGAAAAAGAAAAGATTTCAATGATCAAACCCCACACTGGCAAGACCATCCCGGGTGCTCAGGGAAGGAAAATTTTAGATCGATTAAACAGCTACTTAGACGAGAGGGATTAACACGAGAAACTCGTGCCAAGCGGCGGCAACCAAGGAGCTTCACTCGAAGTTGAGTTCGTCAATATGTCGCAGGCTCTCAGCCTAATTTCTGGCTATGCCGGCATCCTGTTGAACTCGGCAAGCCGATGTTGTAAATCGCTTGATGTAGTTGTCCGTCACAGATAGCTAGCCTGGGTCCCAAGTCGGAGGGAAATTGATGCGAAGAGCTCAAGAGACAATCTACTGCGCTTGCTTTGTTTGGAAATTGAATGTATGGTGAAGGGACCCATACAGCGCTAAAGAGACGCAGCGAAGAAGGGGGCAGCAGGCGAACTGAAGAATCTTCCCTTCATGTTAAATAGTTACACTGCGCCGGTGGAATCGCCCAGTTAACGTTAACTCCGGCCTCCACCGTCCACAACGGTACCGTCGGTTCCCGCTATGGACGGTGAAATCTGCACCCCGCCTCGGGAGTAGTTCGATGAAGACAGGAGTAGTAGGATCATCGTTCGAAGAGGAAACTGAGTCTAGGGGTTCACCATTCTCAATAAATGGCACCCATGGTCACATACATCCGCAACTACAAGTTGCACCACAAAGAGGGATTGAATCCAAAACTTCCATCCTTCAAGTTGCTGCCCACAAGCCTTTTTTCATTTAACATGGTTCGATCCATATTATATCGAGCAGATAGCATACATCCTTACTTGATTTCACCGAACTCCTCGTGAGACAGATGAAAACAGAAGCAGCATATTCGAATTCCTCTTTCAGGGTCATCTATCTCTTAGCAGGAACGAAATATCACCTGGCTCGAAAACGCCTTCAAAGGTTGCAGGGTCCGTAACTTGAAGAAAAGATACCTCACGTATAGATGCCCATGTGGGCCAGTATCAAGATACCAAATTTGTCATCAGTTCACTATCATTGCTCCAAATAAATCGGTCCATTGTTTGGGCCGAGCCAATCTTTCAGGATCCCTTGATCGCGCCGATGCTCAAAGGGATTTTCCAACAATGAACCGAAGATGGAACGACATCAGGATGAACTATTGACAAGGCACGAGATTGGAATCCTCTGGACACAGGGTGCATTCTGCAACTTGCAGGGTAACAAATTGGACTTGGTAATTTGAGCAAGTTGGGCGTTCGTATAAAATGGTCGGTGAATTGTCCAACGCCGTATTCTTGTTACAGATTCGAGGCAAGTTTGAAATTTTCAATCAGAGAAAAGTGGCTTCATAAAGATTACAGCTAGTTTCTGAAATCCAAGTCGCTGCTGGAGGCAAGTGATTCCATACTATGGATCGACTTGTTCATAGATGCAAGCTGTATATCTTTGATGAATATCTTGATGGACTCATGTTGTCATTTCTAGCAACATGATCTCTTTGATGAAAAGCTTGATGAACTCATGTTGTCAATTCTAGCAACTTGATCTCATTTTCAGATCAAGTTAGCTATCTTTTGTTGGACCACATGTTGTTAAACGAAAGATAGCTAACTTGGAACTGCAGTTTTTAACTTAAGACTCTGAATTATGGTTAGAAACCTTCACTTAGAATTCCTCAAATATGAGCTAAAATACACAAGTCCATGAGAACATGTGTAATAATTCCTTCAAGGGACTGACAAGAGTTTTTAACTCCTTGAACTATTTAACAAGAAACAGTAATAATTCAGGAGCTCTAGTAGCTCTTCATCATATTACACCATACTATTCATGTGTTCATAATTGTATATTTCCAGATGTATGTGTGTTTTTTGTTTGTTTAGATCGATGCATGTACATTCATTAATTTGTTTAGTATTATGAGTTTCTTTGTTTTTTGATCTTGCAGAATTATTTTCAAACTCAAAAGTTTGACAACATTTGGCCAAATACATATTGATCGATAATGATTTATGAGATGTTGTTAGATATGACTATTTGAAAATGTGATTAAAGAGCATGCCAGGGAATGATTGACACTCGATCAAAGATCTCTGGACATGGTGAAATGGTTGACGAGGAGGATCTTCAGAATAGTTTGGTGCAAAGTTATATTCTTAGGAATGAATGGAAAATGTTGTAGTCTTTTGGATTCGGCGTCATCTTTAGCGGCGTTCAATGTGCAAATCTGAATATTGACATCCGGAATATCACATAGGTTAAATTTTCATGTGCGAATCTAGTCTGTGTTCACGGAGAATCGAGATCGGCGTAAGTGAACAAGCGCCAGTGAAGCCGGCAGCGACAGTATAGTCACGAACAGGAATATATTTCGAGGTTGCTACTAAGGACGAAGTACTGCAGTTCTGGTCCACAACAATTTTGAGGATCAGGAGATGCTCGTGAACTAATGTGCATCCGGAAATACTCAGGAACCTTTCTGTTAAGAGTACTCCTTAATCCTTTTATAACTAATTTCAACTTGCTTTGGTAGCTACTTAGATGCGAAGTGTGTTCGACGGCTAAAGATGCTTCAAGCGTCAAAGGCACTGCAGGACTTTCAGTCGACTCTGAAGCATTGTTCATATCAGGAATTTAATTGGAGAGCACCTGGCCATCTGGGGCGTCTTATTGCCGTAATTTCACCTCTCAATCATCTAGGCTCTTAATAATATATTCTCTTTCTGTGCAGAACGATTGCGACCAGCTTGAACTCAGGACGCTTTCTTTTGATTCGGAATTCACAATCTTCTGTAATTTTGAGTGGGAAGAGCCTGTACTTGTTAGTTACAATCGTACATTTAGTTTGTTGATCTTCGATCCCACTCTTGCCAACCAGCTGTATGCTTTCGAGTTTCCAGGTTCCACGAGGACACTCCATAAGCAAACCCTTAGGGTCCACAGGTTCGTCATCCACTGCTTTGATTATCCCCGATTTGAGATTAATGTTACTGCACATAGGGTAAAAGGGTGTTGCGATGAAAGGAAGTAGATTTAGGGAACTGGTTCCCGGAACACGCAACTTATTAGATCCTGCTAGTCTTGGTACCTCGCTTTCAATTTTTTGGTTTCTATAATGCCTAGTGCAAACCGCTATCTACTAGTCTAAACCATCGCAAAATCATTAAAGCTCTATATCACTTGCTCCAATCAGACTATTGTGAATGAATCTCGGTGTTTATATCGCAAAGATTCGCAGGAGACTGTATAGGACGTTTCAGATGGACTCTTCTCAGCATTGCCCTTAATGTGAGACCTCGAAACCGCTAAAAGAAGTGCGATTCCAATACATAACTGTGCAAGTTATTTTTGGTTTCCAAAGTGGTCTCCAACTCTTCAATGCAGGCAATGCAAAAGTCTTTCCCTTCACCCTGAAATGTCCAAGGTGTAACTGCAGTATGATTACAACCCGCAGGTTTTGAGGTATATTTATCAAGGGGGATCAGCTCGTCATGATCATGCGGTCAGCACTTCATCGACCAAGTGACGTACTTCCGGCTAAATCGCCGACGCCAGGTAGGAAAAGTGCGCGAGACTGTCAACGCCTGTCACCCCGCTCAACTATCATATCAGTAAGCGGCTCACCTCATCGCTTGATAGCTCTGTCACTTGTGACAAGTTCAAATGTTCCACGAAGTTCTCCAAAAAATGATATCAGATTTCACAATAATACCTGTTGAACATTTCTCAAAATGTGGGATCAAATGAAAACTACAGTGTTCCGTAGTCTCTCCCTTTCAGGCAGAACTAACGTTACCTGGCTTCTAGGAACTAAGAAATAGCAACAGTAATAAGGCCTCGATTTTAATCGGTTACTACTTGACGATGTTCTTAGATTAGTCCTAGTCTGGCCACTACTATTCTCGGTAAATGAATTATTCGGTAGGGAAAGCCACACTCGCAAAATATCCCAAGATTCAAGAATATTCCAAGATTAAAGATGATGAAATCGTCAGGCGGCCGCAATGCAAGCTCATCGCCCATGGGCGCAACAGAATCCCGAGGTAGCTCAACACGTTGAAGAATGCTACGGCCACCAGACTCACTTTTGCATGTGCCAAAAGAAAGCTTAGCATCAGATATTTAAGTGCTCAAACCATCTGATAAAGTCATTGCAACCATATCTGACCACTAGTTATAATTGCTGAAGTAGTTACACCAGGCTTGTGGACCCACCCTCCATTCTCACTTCTGATTTCTTGGTAAGTAGTAGGTATTCTCACTTCATTGGCTGTCCAGAGCAGTGTTCTCTCTTTCAATTTTGTGATGGAGCCAAAGTGCTGAGCCTTTTTTCTTGGATTGGTCACAAATTCAATGATTTTTTGAAAAAATAATAGCCAAAATCCAAAAAAAAGAAAACAACTTTTTTCTAAATTGCCAGATTTCTACACATGGTGTGTGTTTTTCCAATTTTGTGATGTTGCTCAAGTGGCAATTGTCCACCAGAATATTTATCCAAATTTGGCAAAATTAAAACTATCAAGTAGAAAAATCTAAAGCACCCTTTCATGTTGTAGACAGTACTCAGGATTTCAGGGTTTTTACCATGGTAGCAGTGTAGATACTGGTTCGCCCAAGGCAAGATGATACCTGGCAAGTGTATTTTACAATTCTACACTTTGTATCAGTGTCAACACCGATGACAATTCTCCATACCAGGCCAACTTTGGTTTTAATAATGTTGGGGGAAATATCAGAAAAGAGGTGAGAACCAACTAGGGTTTTCAGTGGGTTCTCATCTTGAATACCTTAGGGAATCAAGGGTGATCCCCTTTTGAAAACCCGTCCAAAGGTTCTCACTGGACTGAGAACTGCCCATTTGAAACCTTTCCATTTAATTTTTTTTTTTTTGATACCCTATCAATATATTAAAAACTAGCAAAGGTTAGGCTATCAATAGTTAGTAAATGTATTTTGGTAGTTGGTAGTAGTAGGTAGGGTAAGAAAAATAAATAAATAAATTAGGTTTGCATTGCAAGAGGTGTCACAAAGCTGTTGCTTTTGCAAGGCTGCCCTTGAGCCCTTTTTTTCTCTCCTCACTCTCCTTATAAATAAGGATGGTGTTTAATGTTTTGTATTGTGCTTAAGTATTTTTTCTTTTGCTTTGGTTAATCTTGTGGTTTTGTTGCTTGTAGTTAGTGCTAATATTTGCTAGCCATTACCTCTTGTCATTGTGCTTTTGTTGTTCATCACCTCCTTGTTGTGCGCTCTTATTGCTGATCATTTTTTCTTTGCTATGTTTTATTGGTGTTCGTTAACATCTCCTCACACTCTTGTTGCTTGTCGGCTCCTCCTCATTGTGTTTTGTCAATGTTTGTCAATGTTTTTTCATGCTCTTGTTGTTTGTCAATTGTTTCTTTGTTGTGTTTTGTTATAATTGTTCATTGGTGTTTTTTTACTATGTTTTATTCTTATTCATTAACGCCTTTGTGTTGTGTTCTAATGGTGTTTATTGGCTGCTCCTTGTTGTGCTCTGTTGGTGTTCATTAGCGTCTCTTTGATGTGTTTTGTTGGTGCTTATCAACACCTCCTTTCTGTGCTCAATAATTATTCAGTACCACCTCCTTGATACATTCTATTGATGCTCCTTGATGCCTCCTTGTTGTGTTATGTTAATGTTCGTCAACATTTACTTGTAATGTCTTTTTGCTCATCAACATCTCAAGTACTTTTTTGACCCTTCGTGCTTTTCATCGCCTCTTTATTATGCATTATTGTTGTTTGTCATTGTCTCCTTGTTGTGTTTGGTTGGTGCTCTTTAGGTTCTCACATTAGTAATTCTCTCTTACATTTTTTTTATGCAGGTGTGAAAAAAAACAATTTCCAACTTCTTTTCAACTCCAAGGTATTTTTTATTTTAGAAAAAACTTGGAATTTTTTCTTTGAAGTCGTTGTTTTCACTTTTTAATTATTTTTTCATTTTATGCTGCCCTAATTTGTTTTTAAATGCATGTTTTCAATTTACTTCAGTTTTTTTAATTAAGTTTGTTTTTTTTTAAAAGTTAATTATTTGACATATTGTGTGTATTATGTCATGTTTAAGACCAAAACCCCACTTGCACATAAATTTTCAAACATTAAAACACCTTTTCTTTCACATCTTTTACTTCAATAATCTTGTAAATACTTGAAATTGTTTAGTTGCTTGTAATTTCCTTTTTAATTTTTGTTTCATATTCTTTGGATGGATTAGATAATTAAAATAAAAGCCATAATTTTTGTAAAATTCATATTTTTAAAAAAATTCTCATCTAACATATCTAAAATTCAATTTTAAGAAATTAAATCAAATCAAAATCAAAATGTGATGGTAATTGATGGTGAAAATGAAATTGGTCTCAATGAATGGAATATGGAAAATGAAATTTTAAAAGGTAGTTTTCAAACAAAACAAAATACAACAAAAGAAATAACAAAACCAAATGGATGAAATGAAATGGAAAGGAACCTTCAAACATTGCGTGTTCAAAGAAAAATGTAGAAAGGGCATAATAAGAATGCAATTTGTTGGGATTTTTATTGTGTAAATGATGACAAAGAAGTTCATCCTAGAAATCGTCAAATCATGAGATGTTTGTTTTTTTACAATAGTCTTGTGCATGCTCTTATTCCAAACACAAAAAAAAAGGGGGGGCTTATAACATATTATAAAACATATGGTATAACAATTTTGAAAAAACATGTGGATGGTGATCATGTGGTAATTGTCAAAAAAATTGAGGAAACAATAAATGCTCTAATAAAAGAAACTTTTGAAAAACAACCAAAAAAAGGCCTTAATGTTTCAAGAAATGCAATATCTAAGGTTTTTGTTTATCAAAGATCCTTTTTAAAAAGATGATGAGTAATACAAAAACTCTTTGCAAGACCTTGGCCTTCTAGTTATGAAAATCAATTGTCATTGCAATTTGTGGAAAAATGTTTAGTTCAAGCATCTAATTTTACATTTGTGTCCTCTTCCCTTCCAAAAACAATTTTTTTCATGAAATATTACCTAAATTGGTGGAGAAAACAAAAAAGTATATGGTTTACCAAAATTGGTAGATTGTATATTTTTAACAAGAAGTTTTGACTTATGAATGTTCAAGGGGGCACATGCTATTTTTACTTTTGTGATCTTAACTTTTTAAATTTAATTAACAACCTAATCAAATGAATATTGGGTTGTTTGAACCAACAAAAACTACTAGTTTAACCTTGGCCATTAATATGACAAAACTACTTGATCAATATGGATTGAGAAAAAAAAAAATTTCATATGTGAAAAATAAATGTCAAATTTGAATGCAATGATAGTTATTGCTTCAAAATCAATTGTAAAATGTCAAGTTTTAGGTTTAAATGAAAATTTCCAAGGCATTTGTTTTGGCCATGTTTTTTCTAAGGCATGTCAATATCCTACAATCAATGAAAAGGTTTGCAAAAAGCTCAGATTTATTTCTATCAAGTCTACTTAATCAAATTTGCAAAAATGTATAACTTGGCCTAAAAATTTGAGGAAGGGCAAACAAGAATGGAATAAGACATGTTTTAATTCAAACATTTGCCCCAGAAAATTGAATATTCCAATATTGAAGACAAGGTGACTTTTTGATCTTTAACAAAAAAAAAATCCCTTTTTTATTTTTATTTTTTTGTTATTCAGTTATTATTTTTAATACATATATCAATATTTGTTTAATTTTGGTTGCAAGTTTGTTAGTAAAATCATTATGTTTCAAGAGGTTTTGCAATTCAAAAATGTTATTATCCTTTGCTATAATAAGTAGAATATTGTAAAAATCAATGCCAGGGTGCCCCCCTCTTCTTACTTGGCACATTTTTTCAAATGATTGTGGATTATCTTTTCATGTTGTGAGTGCATGTGTTTTGAACCAATTTAATAGCCAATCATTATTGTTTGATGCATGTCTACCATTATCATGTGCTTGAAATGTAGTGAAAAAATTACAAACCCACATGGTTGATGACGATTTTAAAATTGCCTTCGAGTTATTTTTGTTTGCCACCAATATCAAGAAGGAAATTTGTGATGTTCTAGAATCTTTCTTTCTTTTTAAAAATATGAAAACAAAAAGTCTCGCAACATGTTATTTTTAATGTTAGACCCAAAATTTGAAAACCTTCATTGAATATCTTATTTTATTGGTTGTGAATGAGGGGTGCACATTGGTTGGATGTGCAAATCAAACAACAGAGGCAAATTTTGATCTAGATTCTTTTAATAAACTCCCAACAAAACTGACTTAGCTACAAAACTTGTCACCATACAAATGTTGATTTTCAAATAAACTTACCAAGTGAATTCCACAAAAATCAAGTGTCTTCTTCAATGGTGGGTAAAACATGAAACCACATATTCTACTATTGATTTTTTGAATCAACAAATCCTGAGGATTGTTGAATCACAAATTTAAACTAAAAGAATTTTTTCTTTAGTAAGTATACTCACAAACTTGAGGAGATATTGTTTATAATCCAAAAAATTTAAGAGATTGACATTTGTGAACAAAAACTATCCAAATAATCCTAAATTAAATTAAACCACCTTCCAATGTGGTGGCTAATTGAAAAGGATTTAAATTTTGAAGGGAGTTAAAGAGGACTTTGAAAGTTCTTATGAACAGGATGAACTTTTGGACATATAAAATGTTTGCAAAAATTCATTTGATTCTCATTTTTTTAACTCATTTTAAAAATAAAAAATTCAATTTTTGAAATAACAGAATTTTTGATACCCATGGTGTAAGAACTGCCTTTGAAAATCAACTTGTATGAATAATTGTCTAGGAACTGACACTATGAAACCCCGGGGGAAAAAAATATCAATTTTTTGAAACCTTCTGTGGGTCTGTTGCAAAATAATAATAATAATAATAATAAAAGAACCAAGCTGTCTATCAGAAAATCTTCTGGAACCCAGACAAAGCAGAGTCTCTAAAAAAAAGCTGAGACCTGCCCAACACTGGTCTTAACACCTTATATTTATACTATCTTATCTACAAACAGTATGCACTGGTCTTAGTTTGAGGATTCTAAGAACAAACTTGAGAGCTAAGAGCAGCTCCAGCAGATCCCTTGGAAATCACTTGTCATCACTAAATATAACATCCCATTCAGCACCCTCTCGCATCCCTAAACATCACAGTTTACACAATCAAACTGACACGTGGACATCATGGTTACGAGCCAATGTATCCCGTTGAAGAATCACAGGGAGTGAATATGCTCCTTAGCAAGGAAGTCACACTCAGAAAGAGGAAAAATGAAGCATACTGGCATCTAAGATAAGCCACTACCCTGAAGCAGTGCATTGCAGTCAAGCAGTGTTTGGGACCTGCTGTGTGAGAACTCTACAAAACTCTATGAACTGCACTTTGAGATGTTCTTTAATTCTAACCAGTGAAATGGGCAGACAGTGTCAATGTCATGTTCAATAGTGTGTGCAAAAGATGGTGCATAGTTACAAATTGAATTAATGTTGAAAAACAACTGAACCTATTGAAACTGTATACACCACTGCTGTAGGCATCCTTGACATCTAGGTGGGTTCTCACAAATAGGTCCAGCACAATGTGAAGGGCAAGTTGGAAGCCAAATTCCCAAGGGCCAGTCTGAGCATCATCTGAAGTATCAGGTCAGAAACTTAAACTGCTGAATTGACGTAGATTGCCTGCATTGCTTTTTGATGAACCAGCCTTCATCAACTAAACCACGGCACCTCAAATCATAATCACACTTTCTATGGTCTGCAACATTTGAAGGGAACCACAAAATTTACTTTCACTATGGAAAGGACCAGGAGAGAGTAAATGCTCCCCACTTCGTTCACATTGAACTAAGTTGTCAGTTGCCTCAAACAGAATATCTTGCACAAGCTTTGATGTGGAATTATCAACATAAGGAGGGAACTTAGGTTTCCTCATAAGAATCTTGCCTATATCAATGCTAATGCAGTATAGTCAAGCTGGGAAGGCATCAAAGATGAGATGCCGCAAGGACAGCAGGAATTTATCAATGGACATGCAAGAAATAACTTGGAGGAATGATTTTACTTAAGATTGTTGAGTTTTACCCAACAATCTATAAACCCTAAACCATAAACAATCAATAACTGAAATTGGTCTAGAGGTGGAGATAGAAAATGTGAACACACTGTCAAAATGCAAAGAAGCTAACCGTAAAAGGTAACATTTACTGTCAAGGTACCTTACATATTCCTTTCTGAACCAAGAGTTCTGAGTCCGAAGCCTTTGGGACATCAGCATTCATTTCCTCTAAGGCTACCCACCTCCTCCTCTGGTCTGCACACCCGCCCTAAACAGTAAATCCACATCACAAAAAGACATGCTTTTTCTGTACAAATTTATCAATGATTTCATACTACAAACAGCAGGCTGACAATGTAAAGCAAGCTTAAGCTAGTCAGCAGGAGGTAAAAACAATGTTAATTGTGTCAGGGATGCTTGGTTCAAGATTATTACCAAGAGTTTTCTCTGCCTTCTCAACGGCAGCTTCCAGCTGTGCTTCTGATGGGAGCAGACCTAAGAAGGGTAGTGGCAGTAGTGATGACAAATTGCAAATCACCAAGAGAAGTGCCAAGTTATGAAAGTTCCAAGCCGTCACCCCAAGTAGTTTTGTGAGCCCGGCACCGAGCAACCCGCCTGTCATGGTTCCCCCATTGTAGATGGACATCAGGGTTGCAAACAGTGTCGCCTCTACACCTGGTGGGCAAAGCCTTGCTGCCAGCACTAGTATGGGCATAAAAGAGACCTGAATAAAACAAAAAACTCCACATTGAGAGATACATTCTTCTGCTGTTGCCATTTGAGTCTTCAGCTCAAATGAATTTAAGTCAGCATGGGAGAGAGATAACTAAACATGCACTACTTGAAAACATTTTCTGTGAGGTTCCAAAGCTCTTCCAAAAGAGTTATCCTGAACATCAAACCTGAGATAAAAATTGCATGTCCACACCAGTGAACTATGGGAGTTGCAGAAACACACCTGAGCAAGCACGGACAGGACAAGAGAATCACCCACAGAAAACCACTTGTCACTGATTCCTAAGGTTCTGTTCATGCCTGTAACAAGCAATAACTGGAACAAGAAAGTCCTGTGTTAGTAGTACACAAATATCCCTTGACAAATAAATCCAATCTCTTGCAAAATCTTACCACCCTGCTAGTTTTGCAAAAAGAACTAACCTGTGTGAGCCCCAAAACTGTTCCTAATATGGTGGTCCAGAGGAACATTTTCTTAAGGTTGACATGCTTCAAGAAGCTATTGTACACTGCAACACCAGCAAGAGTTGCAACTGCTACCACAAGTTGCACACGCCCCAAGAACTCAGGCTGAAACTCTAGCTTGTTTGTCCTGACACCCCAAAAGAATGTCCTTTCAGAACATTCCAATATATAAAATGGTAGATTGGGCAGAGCTTCTTCTGTACAGTTCATGTATCTTTCCAAGCAAAAATTATGACAGCTCTTCCCTGAGAAATAAACATAACTACACTTTGTAAATTCAAGGCATGATACTTACAGGAAAAAGAACATGGCTTTGTCAGATGTTGGAGTTGCTTGCAACAAAAGGATAAACAGAGTGGGCATATGAATGTTAGGCTCCTTGAATATTTCCCACAAATAACCCAGTTGAATTTTTGATGTTTCCAAAAACCCAATGGGGGCCCCAGTCTCATCAGGCTCTGCAGATTCACTATCCTGCAGGCCAACCCTGCCACTCATATGGAAGGGCTTCTCATGGACTAGGCCTGCCACAACTGAGGTTATGAGAGGTAAAAGTGCTGTTACACCAAAGACAAACCTGCAGACAGGATTTGCTTCAGGTCAGTACTTGTCCTCATCTACTACATAATTTGTCAATTAATAAAGGTATTCTATTTTGTCAAACAGTTCAATCCATCACATGTAGAAATTCCACCACTGTAAACATCCATATTTTCATGTGTTGTGAGCCCATTAGGATTCTCAGCACACAGAAGGTTAAGTCACCTTACCTCACACCAAACTTTTCTACTAAGTAGCCACTGAAATAAGCACTAACAATGCCTCCCATTGCAGAAGATCCCCAACATAAGGACTGGAGGGAGCCAGATGTTCCTTGTGACTCACCACGTGCTCTCTCTACCACCATGGAATCTACCACCTGCACAAGCCCATTAGCAGACTCTGCTCAAGAAATACTATGACCAGCATGCCAACTATTGCTCAAGAGAAAGCCTAAAACTGGAATATAAACATGTGCTCCATTTTTCTCTTGAAACTAGAAGTTTTGCAGTTGAGATACAAAACCCAGTGTGCACTCCATTTGGAAGTTGGAGTATGACATAAAGTTAGCTCAGCATATGAAGGTGATTATTGTGAAAGTGAGTACCCTAACTAACCACTGATTGGAAGACAACAGCCTAGTAGGTAATAAAAGTAAAACTTGTCGCATGTAATCTCACAGAAACTGAATGAAACCGGATGACCCAGCAGCTTGCAAATGTAGTTCATTAATCTGCACTTACAACATCTGAGAAGGCAACAGAGAGAGAGCTGAGAAAAATCGTGGCGATGGCAGCATACTTATTGTTCACTACTGTGGCCAGTGTCCCCCATGATAATGCCCCAACCAAGCCACAGAGCACCAAATATGACCGCCTTCGATACCCAAACAATGGCAATCCATCACTGCATTCACCAATTCCCCTCCCTTTTCAATCTCCTATTCTTAATATCATGAGAGGTTGTCCTTTCAACTTATAGTACTATGAATACATCCCTCACTGCCTAAACTATTATTCTTAATCCAAGAGGTGTCAATTCAGCATCACTTTCTAAATTCATCCATAAGTCATGCAGCATCCAAATCAACAGCTGTAAATTCTCACCCAAAACTTCCTGCAAAGTTCATTCTATTTCAATACAACAACATGAAAACAAGGATGGTATCACCCGTGGATGATGGCAAAAGAGTTGAGCTGTAAATGCTTTTACCTCATGAAACCATAGATGGGTTTAATAAGCCAGGGAAGATCTGAGAATCTTGACAAAAGAGTCGCCTGCAATGTAAGGGTTTTTTAGGGTTTGGGTCCTCAACATACCATCATCAATAATCAATGCATGACAACTTGGGTCATTTGCAAGCTTGGAAAAACCAAACAC
>Ga0116228_10002558_pt1 | contig 15786 bp, 12 predicted proteins | sample S1TSphfallax_2_FD_89694 | JGI IMG/M metagenome (GOLD analysis project Ga0116228, IMG submission 89694) | Host-associated microbial communities from peat moss isolated from Minnesota, USA - S1T2_Fc - Sphagnum fallax MG | ecosystem: Host-associated > Plants > Peat moss > Unclassified | place...
ATTCACGGTAGTCATCAAACGATGGTCCGGGTCGTAAAGAAATTCGGTATCGGTCGCCACGTCTCCTGCTACCAGCTTGGCGACCCGGTCGCCCAGAGGGTCGGCGACCCCGGTGCGCCCGGTTGCACCACTGCTGGCGACTCTGTCTGTGCCATGCCGGTATTCGCGGACCAACCGGTCGCGACCATCAGCAAGACGAGCAGCAAAAGCAGTCGCCGATAGCCTGAGGACAAGCCCGGAACCCTGTTTCTGGGGAACATTTTCAATCCCCATACGCTACCACGAAGCATGCCGGCGGAGAGCACCAGAAACGCCGTGCCGTCTTGCTGCCGGCTCCTGCTTCCAGGCGACTCTTCGTCCTGGTCGCATTGTGGAGAGCCGTTTAAAGCCTTGGTTGGCTGTCGCCCTCCGCCTCAGGGAGGGTGTGTGGTTCGTACCTTTGGGCGTTACGCACCCTCTCGCGGTTCCTCGATAATCCCGCCTGCATAGAACAAGGGCCTGCATGCCCGATTGAATCTCTTTCGAGGAAAACCAGTGACATCTCTACAACTCCGTTCCACCTGGCCCAGTGCGCGCCACCGTTTGAGCTGGGTCTCCATAGCGAAATACCTCTCTCCGCTTCGGCTTCTCCTGCTTGTATCGATCGCCTTCGTCGGAGCAACGCCCTTGCTCTGCCAGCAATTTGCAACACTGAATCTCACTGTCGTCGATCCGTCGGGCGGCGCTGTCCCGCAGGCGAAAATCTCCGTTCGGAACGTCGATACCGGTGTCATCCGAAACGAGAACTCGGGGAAAGTCGGCAGCACCGTCATCCCGGGGCTCCCCGCAGGGCAATATACGTTAACGGTCAATGCGGATTCATTCGCGACCTACGAGACTCCGCTGGTGCTGACCCTGGGCCAGGTTGCAGATGTACAGGTCCCCCTGCGGATCCGTACGGCGACCGAGCAGGTAGAGGTGACCGGCACAGCGAAGGACGTCGACCGCGAGCGGACCGAAGGTAGCCAGGTCATTGCGCCCACGCAAATTTCCAATCTACCAACGGCGGACAGAGACTTTATTGACTTCGTCCTGCTCACGCCTACCGCAACGGTCGGACGGGACAGCAGCACCGGCGCGCAATCGGCATTCCAGGAATCCGTGCTCGAGATCAGCTTCGGTGGTCTACGCGAGACCCACAGTGTTTTTTATGGTCTGGACGGAGTTGATTACACAACTTCTGTTTCCGGCGTCCAGCGGGTAAGCCCTTCGCTTGACTGGGTGCAGGAATTCCGCGTGGTCGATGGCCCGGATGCCACGGGTGGCGGACTGAACCTGGGCGCTGCCGTGAATACGATTACCAAATCAGGCACCAACAATCTTCACGGGTCGTTGTATGAGTACGCTCGCAACAACGCGCTGGACGCGACCAACCTCCTCGCAGCGCCGGGTTTCAATACCCTCCGTTTCAACCAGTTTGGCGCGACCCTCGGCGGCCCCGTGCAGAAGGACAAAGCCTTCTTCTTCGGCGGCTATGAGGGGCAGCGGCGCGCGGAATCGCCGCTGTATTCACACTTCATTCTGAACTGCATCAACACTGAAGGCTGCCTTGGACCGGGGACGCCCAGCATCAACGAAGTGAAACAGGGCCTGGGCCTGTCGCCGGAAAACCTGGGGTCCATTCTCGAGATCAATAACTATGACAAGGAGTTCGGCAAGCTCACGGATGTATTGAATGACCGCAATACACTCTCTGTCGGTTACTTATACACGAGCGTGCACAACCAGAACACGCCGGCTGCCTCGCCGGGCCAGGGACTGCCGTCGAGTTATCGTGACAATCCGATCCACGACCAGACGGTCTACTCGAACCTGTTCCACCTGTTCAACAACAACTGGGCCTCCGAAAGTTCGGTCGCGTTTGGCCGCCGTATCTTTTACATGAACCCCGTGGGCGCGGGCTTTGAGCCATCGATCAATGTGGCAGATACACTCTACAGCGGCGGTTTTCTCGGCGGCGTCGACTACTACAGCGAACACCATTTTCAATCGCGCGAAGCACTGACCCGCGCGCACGGATCACATGCAACGAAGTTCGGCGTCGAGTTTGAGCCGATCTGGTTCTCCGCGCAGACGCCTTACTTCACCCCGGGTGTCGGCATCTTCAGCCCGCAGAGTTTCTTCGGCGCCGGGCCCTTCAGCTTCTTCGGTCCTGGCACCGCAGTTGAATTCCTCTTCCAGCAGACGCGTGCCGATTTTGGCGTCCAGGTCCCGCAGCGCAATCTGCCCTGGCAGGGCGGCTTCTACGACGGTCCGAACGGACCCGCTCACAAAGCTGCAGACCAGGTGGCGTTCTGGCACAAGCTTGGCGGCTTCTATGCGCAGGACCAGTGGAAGGCGCTGCCCAATCTGGCGCTCTCCTTCGGCCTCCGCTACGATCTCGATTTCCTGCCCTCTGCGAGCGATCTCGGTATCATCGGCAAAATAAACCCGACGAACTTCGGCAACGTGCAGCCGCGCGTGGGCCTGGCGTACGCCTTTCGCGACGGCAAAGGGGTGGTGCGCTCCAGCTTCGGCGTCTACACCGGCTCGCTGGAATACAGCAGCCTGGTGAATGGTTGGCATGGCGCAGCGCCATTTACGACGATGAACCAGCCGCTGATTCCCGCGTTTGCCGACCCCACCCACGACCTCGTCGGCTTTGGCCCGGCGGGCATGGTCGGCACAGCCGGCCCGGTGCTCGCCGGCGCAGCGTTCTCCAACTTTACCCACACTGGCGCCTACCCGGCCCCCTCCATCCTGAAGCAGTTCCCGCTCGGATTCACGCAGCGCAATTTCCCCAACCTCTATTCTGAGCACGCCAGCCTGGAACTGGAAAACGACCTCGGAGACGGCTGGCACCTCACGCTGGGCTATCGCTATCTGCACGCAACGCGCTTGTTGAGCTCCAACACCATCAACGGCCTTCCTGATGGCTCTCTTTCCGATGGCCGGCAGAAGTTCATGCCCGCCGACCCTCGATTCGGCTTTGTGTTATACGCGACCCCGTCCGGCTGGTCGATCTACAACTCAGGCATTGTCTCGCTGCGCAAGGAGTTCGCCGGTCACTATAGTGTCCTGGCTAATTATGTCTACGAAAAATCCATCGACGTCGCAACGGAAAATCAGCTGCAGGACGAACCGCAGGACTATCTTGCACCGCAACTGGACCGTGCAGTAAGCGACAACGACGTGCGCAACCGGCTGGTGTTGACAATGATGGGAGAATCGCCAGACAACTGGGTCGCCCCCTTGCGCAACTTCCAGCTGTCGCTGCTGAACACCCTGCAAAGCCCGCAGTATTACAACCTCCTCGCCGGATCGGATATCAACGGCGATGGCTTCCCCTTCAACGATCGCGTTGGCGATATCGGAAGGAATTCCTATCGCGGCGATTCGTATTACAACACAGACGTCCGTCTGCAACGGCTGCTGAACGTGAATGAGCGCGTCAAGGTGAACCTGAGTGCCGAGGTGCTGAACCTGCTCAACCGCGTGAATGTGCAGAATGTCGATCAGGTCTACGGTTCGGGCGAGTTCCTCGGGCCTGTGCCCAGGGCCTATGGAGACGGCGTTACCAGCCCCGCGAACCCGACCTTCGGCACACCGACCTTCGCTGGGGCTGCGCGGCAAATTCAGCTCTCAGTAAAGTTGAAATTCTGAGGAGAGAAAGCCATGGCTACCCAGCAAATAGATCAAACAGTCCCAAACGCCAAGCCTGCTTCCACACAAAGCAGTGGGCTTGGCGCTCAAACGAATCCGCGACGACCGAAGCGTGGCACCTATCAGCCACAGCCAGAAACGCTATCGCTTCTGAAGGTCTCAGGCAACGCGATCAATGGGCTTGGGGAAACGACGCCGCGCCAGGCGTCACCGTTCTTCTGGCACCCGCCAAATCTGCATCCGTACGAGGAATTGCAGAACGTGGCGCGAAGCAATTCGCGTAAATGTCCCGGATCGGCTGAAGTATTTGCCGCAGCCTACAACCATCCGGAGCTGATACCGATAGCGGAGACGCGCTACCCGGCCACGGCCGCGCAACTAACCGCCGACGTGACTGCCTTCGCGCTGTCCCATGAAGTCGGCGCGGTCGGCATTGCGCCGATGGACCCACTCTATGTCTTCGAGGGTCACACCATCGAAGAACCGTGGGTGATCGTGCTGGCGCTCCCGCCCGATTATGAAAAGCTCAAAGAAGTCCCGTCCGACGAAACCAATGGCCTGGGCGTTGTTGCGATCGGAGAACAGTATGCGCTCGGTACGCGAGTGTCCTACGCCCTCGCCAACTGGATCCGCGCCCAGGGTTACAACGCGCATGCCTATCCCGGACCCTCGGCAAGCGCGCTGCTGCTGATTCCCCCGGCGATTGCGTCCGGCCTCGGCGAACTTGGCAAACATGGCTCGCTCATCAGCAGGCAGTTCGGCGCAGGGCTGCGCCTGGCCGGCGTCACCACGGACATGCCGCTCGTGCCCACCGCACGCGACCGTTTCGGCGCAGATGAATTCTGCGCTACCTGCCAGGTATGCACCCGCGCCTGCCCTCCAGGCGCTATCTCAGAAAGCAAGCAGATGGTGCGTGGCCTGGAGCGATGGTACGTGGACTTCGACAAGTGCATCCCATACTTCGCTGAGGCGGCATCCTGCGGCATCTGCATCGCCGAGTGCCCTTGGACACGACCGGATGTTCGGCCAAAACTGCTGGCCACCATGGCTCGTCGGCTAGGACTCTAGAAAGGGCGGGACCTACTGGCGGAGAGTGAGGGATTCGAACCCTCGATAGAGCTTTTGACCCTATAACGGTTTAGCAAACCGCCGCCTTCAGCCTCTCGGCCAACTCTCCGCTCTGTGTGCCGGCCAGAACTGCGTTCCGTCACTTCGCGATTATATCCGATAGCGCTGCGCGGCAGTCGGAACAGGGGGCTCTCTCTTCTCAGCTCGCGTCGGCGATTGTTGGTTCGCAAGTCGGGCCGCAGCGTCTGAACTTTACTGCCGCGAAAGAGGCAATTCTCCGATACATTGCTGTCATGCCCTCCGGTGTTTCGTCGAGAAAGTTGCGGCTCATTCCGCTCGTTGCCGCCACCTACTTCATGGTCTCTGGCGGCCCGTACGGCATTGAGGACATTCTCGGCGGCGCGGGCTATCTCGGTGCGCTGGCGATCCTGGTCATTCTGCCCTTCATCTGGAGCCTGCCGACCACGCTCATGATCGGCGAACTGGCCAGCGCCATGCCCGACGAAGGCGGCTTTTACGTCTGGGTCCGCCGCGCCTTCGGACCTTTCTGGGGCTACCAGGAAGCCTGGCTTTCGCTCGCTGCCAGCGTCTTCGACATGGCGATTTACCCGACCATCTCCGTGCTCTACCTCACCAAGCTGGCGCCGGGCTGGACGGCTGGACATCGCGGCGTCTTCTGGGCAGTGACCGTGGTGATCATCTGTTGCCTCTGGAACCTGTGGGGCGCGCGCAGCGTGGGGCGGGGGGCCGTTGCGCTCTTTCTCCTGCTGCTCTTCCCTTTTGCGATCCTGGTTGTCGCCGGATACAAGGCTGGCCTCCTGCGCTACCTGCACCACGCGCCTCCGATGCCGTACACGGCCCCGGAGGGCAGTTTTGCGACAGCCATTCTTGTCGCCATGTGGAATTACATGGGCTGGGACAATGCCTCGACCGTGGCCCAGGAAGTGGAAAATCCGCGGAGAAACTATCCGCTGGCCATGATCAGTACAGCAGCAGTGGTCGCGCTGTCCTACATCATTCCGCTCAGCGCCATCGCTGCTGCGGGCATCCCAATCAGCCAGTTTTCGACAGGCTCCTGGGTGGATGCAGCGCGCATCCTGGCCGGACCGGTGCTGGGGATTGCGATCGTCATCGGCGGTATTATCAATGGCTTTGGGATGTTCAATTCGCTGGTGTTGTCGTACACCCGGCTGCCCGTCGTGCTGGCAGAGGACGGCATGATGCCGGCATCGCTGGCGCTGCGGAATCGACGCGCCAGTCCCTGGGTATCGATTGTGTTGTGCGGGCTCGCCTGGGCGCTGGCGCTTAGTTTCAGCTTTGAGCGCCTCATCTCCATCGACCTGATGCTCTACGGCGTCAGCCTGATCCTGGAGTTTGCCGCGCTCGTGGCGCTGCGCATTTACGCTCCGCAGATGGAGCGGCCATTTCGCATCCCCGGCGGCACCGCCGTGGCGTGCGTCGTAAGCGCTGCGCCCGTGCTGCTGATCTTCTACGCCATTTACGCTGCGCGCGATGAGCGTATGGCCCACATGCCGTCGATCGCCTTCGGGCTGATCATCGCGGCATGCGGGCCGGTCTTCTATGTCATTTCGCGCAAAATATGGGGCCGTCGCAAACGCGCCGCTGCCATGCTCGTGGACACGGCAGCCGGAGACTGAAGTTACTTTTTCACCAGTTCCGGCGCTTCCTTATTCTCAATAAAGCGCTTCGCCGATTCGATGACCTTGTCGCGCGCATACGCCGCATCGTGCCAGCCTTTGATTTCGACGCGTTTGCCTTCCAGGTCCTTGTAGATCGAAAAAAAGTGGGTGATTTCCTTGAGAATATGCGGATAAATCTCCGAGTAATTCCACACGTCGGTATAGCGGGGATTGCCCTTGCCGACGGCGAGCACCTTCTCATCGGCGACGCCCTGGTCCAGCATCTCCAGCAGACCGATCGGCCGCACTTCCATCACGCATCCCGGGAAGCTGCCCGCATCGACCAGCACCAGCACGTCCAGCGGATCGCCGTCAGCGCTCAGCGTGGAGGGGATGAAGCCGTAATCGCCCGGGTAATGCACCGGTGAATACAGGTTGCGGTCCAGCCGGAAGATGTGCAGCTTCTTGTCGTACTCATACTTATTGATCCCTTCAAGCGGGATCTCAATCACGGCATTAATCACTTCCGGGCTGCGTTCACCCACAGGAAGTTCAAGATAATTCACCATACTGTGTTCACTCTTTGTCTTGGATTTCGGGAGATTGGATGCTGACACTTTATAATCAGCGATGATGAAGGCACATGTCTACGTTACATTAAAGCGCACCGTCCTCGACCCACAGGGCCAGACGATCCAGGTTGCGTTGAAAAAGATGCAGTACAAAGGCGTCGACGACGTACGCCAGGGAAAATATTTCCTGTTGACCCTCGATGCCTCCCTTGCCGCCGACGCCGCAAAGGCCGAAGTGGAACGCATCGCGAAAGAAGTGCTGACCAACCCGGTGATTGAAGAATTTACGTACCGGCTTGAGGGGTGAATAAAGCAGTTCACCTAGCGCTGTTTCATGCAGTTTGCGCTTTATTCACTGCCGCAATCTGTCGAGTGGGCTGGTTAATGGCTCACAATCCAGCAGGGGCTAGCTTGTTTTTTACATTCGGAATGCGACCTGCGTTTGGAAATCGCTTCGCGATCGTCTGGACCCGAGCGGCAGGCTGGGTCTTCACAATTTTCTTTGCTATAGGATTTGCTTTTTACCTTGTCCGGATCGCGGTCGACATCCTTGATTTGCATTAAGCGCCTGTCGGCGACTTTCGCGTTGACGACTCCGCCAACGCAGTACCCTCGTACAATCAATCCATGTGCGGAATTGTTGGCTATGTAGGACCTGAAGACGTCACCACTGTCATCCTTGAGGGTTTGCGGCGTCTGGAATACCGCGGCTATGACTCAGCCGGCATTGCGATCGGTGGAGAGACAGCAGCCGGCAGCACCACCAACGTCCTCGAACTTCGCCGCGCCCCCGGCAAGCTGCGCAACCTGGAAGAAGTGCTACGCAAGCACCCGATCCATCTTCCCGGCCACGGCAGCTATGGCATCGGTCACACGCGCTGGGCGACCCACGGCCGCCCGACAGAGGAAAATGCCCATCCGCACCGCGACTGCACCGGCCGCATTGTCGTCGTCCACAATGGCATCATCGAGAACTATCTCGCGCTGAAGCAGGAACTGCTCTCCCAGGGCCACATCTTCGTCACCGAAACAGATACAGAATCCATCGCCCACCTGATCGAGCAGGAAATCAAGTCTGCCGTCAACGCCGGCAAGTCAATGCCGCTCGAAGAAGCCGTCCGCCGGACAGTGGTGCGCCTGACCGGATCCTTCGCCATCTCTGTGATCTCAGCAGATGAGCCCGATAAGATCGTCGTCGCGCGCAGCGGGCCGCCGGCAGTCATCGGCATCGGCAACGGCGAATACTTTGTCGCGTCAGATGTCCCCGGAATTCTTCACCACACCCGCAATTTCTACTTTCTCTCGGACGGTGACATAGCTGTCCTGACGCGCGATGGAGTGGTCCTGACTGACTTCGCAGGCAGCCCGATTGAACGGCCCATCCAGCGGATCCTCTGGGACCCGGTGCAGGCAGAAAAGGGCGGCTACAAGCACTTTATGCTCAAGGAAATCTTTGAGCAGCCGCGTGCGATCCGGGACACGCTGCTCGGTCGCATCTCGCTCGGCACGGGCAAAGTCTTCCTCAACGAAATGGACATTACGAGCGAGGAGTTCCGCTCAATCGACAAAATCAATATCGCCGCCTGCGGCACAAGCTGGCATGCCGCGCTTGCCGGCAAATATATGATCGAGCGCCTGGCGCGGGTGCCTGTGGAAGTCGACTACGCGAGCGAATATCGCTATCGCGACCCGATTCCCGACACGAAGGCCCTCGGCATACTGATCACGCAGTCCGGCGAAACAGCGGACACGCTGGCTGCACAGCGCGAGATGGTCGTGAAGGGTTCAAAGACGATCGCTATCTGTAACGTCGTCGGCGCCATGGTCGCGCGCGAGGCCCACGGCATTATCTATACGCACGCCGGCCCGGAGATTGGCGTCGCATCGACCAAGGCATTCACGGCACAGTTGATCGCGCTCTTTCTCTTCGCACTGCACCTCGCGCAGGAACGCGGCACTCTAGGGGCCGCGACCAGCCTTGCGCTGGTCGAGCAGCTGACGCTCATTCCCGGCAAGATTGAGGAAATCCTCAAGACGCGCGACCATGAGCTGGAAGCGTTGGCGAAGATCTATTCCACTGCGCAGGATTTTCTCTTTCTCGGCCGCGGCATTCACTACCCAATCGCTCTCGAAGGCGCGCTCAAGCTCAAGGAAATTTCCTATATCCATGCCGAGGGCTATCCCGCGGGAGAGATGAAGCATGGCCCGAATGCGCTCATCGACGAAACGTTGCCCTGTGTGGTCATTGCGACCCGCGACGAGGCCGACCCCACGTCTGTCCAGCGCTATGAAAAAACGCTGTCGAATATTCAGGAAGTGACCGCGCGTTCAGGTAAGGTAATAGCCATAGCCACCGCGGGCGATACCGGCATTCAGCAACTGGTGGATCATGTGATCTTCATCCCGCCGGCGTCGGAACTGCTGGCGCCCGTGATTGAAACCGTGCCGCTGCAATTGCTGGCGTACCACATTGCTGTGCGACGGGGTTGCGATGTGGACCAGCCGCGCAACCTGGCGAAATCGGTCACAGTAGAATAAGTTTGCAGAAAAACTAAAGGATTGAGGTGAACGTTTGGCACGTCAGCTTTATAGTGCGCGGCTCGAAAAGAAGCTCCTGTTGTCTGAACCGATGAAATGCTTTCACCTCGAGTTCTCTGTCCCGGAGCTTCATGAATTCCCGTTCGCTGCGGGCCAGTTCATCTCCACGGTTGCGCTGGACGAACATGGCAAGACACAGACGCGCGCCTATTCCATTGCTTCCGCGCCGCGTGAGAACCGCTTCGACCTCTGCCTGAATCGCGTTGAGGGCGGCTTCTTCTCCAACCGGCTCTGCGACCTTGAACCCGGCGATACCATGCAGTTCCATGGCCCGCATGGCTTGTTTACCCTGCGCTCGCCGCTTACGGACGGCATCATGATTGCGACCGGTACAGGGATTTCTCCAATGCGCGGCTTTGTCGAGCATCTTTTCCCTGAGAATGGCCCCGATCGCACAGAAGGCCGCCATTTCTGGCTGGTGTACGGGACCCGCCACCAGACCGAACTCTATTACCGGGATTATTTCGAGAAAGTCGCAGCCGTGCACGAGAACTTCCACTACATGGCCACTCTCAGTCGTCCCCACCCCGAGTGGGAAGGACCCCGCGGCTATGTCCAGGAACTCGTCGCCGAGATTGCGACGGAACACGCAGCGAAACACTTGCACGGAGAGCCAGCCGCGCCTGCTGCGCCGGACAGCTTCAATATTCACGCCTACATTTGTGGCCTGAATGACATGGTCAGCGCCAACCGCGACCGGTTGAAAGAACTGGGCTGGCAGAAAAAGCAGATTATTTTCGAACGCTACGATTGAGCAGTTTGCGAATCGTGTAAACGGAAGAGATACGCTTGGCTGGCCTTTTCTCCAGGGAAGGCCAACGTGTCTGCGGTCTGCAAGGTCAAAATCATTCGGAAATGCTCTAGCGGAAGGTCTCGACACACCGCTAGAGCTTGAACAACTCCCTTAGCCGCTTCGTCTGCGCCCGGCTCACGGGGATTTCCGTCTGCTTCTTATCGCTCATCCGCAACTGGTAGCTGCTCTTGAACCACGGCACAACTTCTTTGATCTGGTTGATGTTGACGACGTGCGAGCGATGCGCGCGCCAGAAGAGCGCCGGGTCCAGCAACTCCAGCAGCTCTTCCAGCGTGCGGCATTTCGATTGGCCTTCGATGGTGGGCGTCACGACCTGGATGACGCCCTCATCAATGGAAGCAAAGCAGACATCCTTCTGATCGACGAGCAGCAACCGGCTCTGCGCCTGCAGAACGATTTTGCCGCTCTGTGTCCGGGCGGGAGCGTGCTGCTGAACGTTGCTCTGCTCAATCAGGCGGATGAGTGCGTCCAGCCTGCTGTCCGCTGCCACCGCCGAAAGTTCCAGCGGACGGCCCGGGTGTGCCGACTGATTTTCCATCTCCGCAATACGATGGCGCGCACGTTCCACTGCCTGCATCACCCGTCCGCGGTCGAATGGCTTCAGAAGATAGTCGATAGCATTCACATCAAAGGCGCGCACGGCATACTGGTCGAACGCCGTCGCAAAGATGATCTGCGGCAGCGCTTCGCGATGATCGTTTTCCAGCAGCTTTTTCAGGACGGCGAAGCCGTCGAGGCCTGGCATCTGCACATCGAGAAAGACGACGTCGGGCTCCAGGGTGCGAATCATCTCCACCGCTTCAATCCCATTCTGTCCTTGTCCCAGAACTTCAACGTCGCCGGCGGCATCGAGAAGGTACTGCAATTCTTCACGAGCGAGCTGCTCGTCATCGACGATAAGGGCCGTCATGGACATGCGTAGAGGATATAGGAGCGAAGACCCCAGGAGCGAGAGACCAGGAGCGAGAGACCAGCACCGTCACTCAGCTTCAGCCCTGAAAGGCTTTAAGCCGCGATGGCGTGTTGTCCGTCGCCAGATCGTGACCGCAGTGGACGCAGAACTGGTCTGTGACGCGCGCGCTCCGGAAGCACACGCCGCAACTGTTCGCTACCTGAAACGCACACTGTGGGCAAAAGTGATATTCGCTGTGAATCGCCGTCGAGCACACCGGACAGTGCGAGGCGATCGGCTGCCGCATCAGGAAGTAGAGCACTGCGCCAATTCCCCCAGGGGCTACGAGACACGCGACCATCCAGAAGGGCACGCTCATGTTGCGGCGGGCAGCGTCCTTGCTCACATACCCGATAGCAAGCGCGTAGAGGGCTGCGTATTCGCCCCAGGAGATGGCGAAGAATGCGTGAAAGCCCGGGGGGGCACCCGGGTGATGCCGATGTGCCGGATCGACCACCCAGAAGATGTACTGGACGACCAGGAAGCCGAGGATCGCAAGACATACTGACCATAGTGGAATCAGCCGCAGCTCGTCCGTCAGAGAGGCATGGATTTCGGGGTTCTGGCTCCGGGAAAATGGCATACGTTTGTGTCACTCATTCAGCCGCTACTGCGTAAGTATGTACTCCGCGCTCTCGCACTTTGCAAGTGAAAGCTCACCTGAGAACATCGAAAATCCTAGCGGTTGTGCTGCCGGATATAGCTCGCTGTCGCTACCGCGATAATCCCTGGAAACAGCATCACGGCAAGCAGCGAAATCTGGGATTGCAAGTCGGCAAAGTGCGCGCCACCGGAAAAGTTCAGATAGCTGGTCCACACCGCAGGAGCCAGAAATGTGACGATAATCATGCAGGCCACGAGCGCCGTACGACGCTGTCGGCTCCGGTACTGGCGCTGCTCTTCCATGTCGACCACCGTGCTGTAGACTCTGCGTCTGGTGCGCGCGACCGCCAGATCGGCCCGGCCATCGACGCTCGTCAAAGCCTCCAGCAGCGACTCTCCAACCGGGACATTGCCCTGCGCACGGCCAGCCGATGAGCAAGTCCGGGAAGCCGGGCCGTCAACCGGGGTCTGGGGGCCGTTGCTCAAGCCTTCACCTCAAACTTTTGTTCCAGCGCAGAGCGGTCAAGCGCCGGCCGCTGTTCCTGGGCAAGCATGCGCGGCCGCAGCGCAGCCAGGCCGCGGTACAACCTGGATTTGACGGTGGAAAGCGGTGCGCGGGTAACTTTGGCGATCTCTTCCAGCGAAAGTTCCTCGTGGAAGCGCAGGATCAACACTTCACGATAAAGCGGCTCGAGGGTCAGCAGGGCCGCCGCTACGCGGCTGCTGTTTTCCCGCAACTGGCACATCTCGAGGGGCGACGGGGTCACAGCCGGCACCTCGAAAGGGCGCTCGTCCTCGTGGGCCTCGCATAGCTCTTCCAGGCTGGCCATGGTGCGCTTCCGGCGCATGTCCACGACCAGGTTCCGTGCAATCGTGAAAAGCCACGTGTCGAAGCGGGAGTTCCCGTTGAACTGGGCGCCGCGCATCAGCACCCGCATCCAGGTCTCCTGAAAAATGTCTTCTGAAATTTCACGGCTGCTGGTCAGGTACAGCAGGTAGCGCATCAGCCGATGTTGATACTGGACGATCAACTGATCGAGCACACCCGCATCATGGCGCTTCAGCGCCTGGGCGACTGCTGAATTTTCCTGGGCCTGTTCGGCCACCGCAATCTGGGCTGCAGTCATACTGCTGTCAAAGACGGTAATTCCAGTCTCAAAGACGCTGGAAGAAGCAGCTTTACGCATATTTTTCGTCGTCGCCATGCCGGTTTCGTCCACCAATTTGCAGAAAGTGAACCGTAGGATGCAAAAATCCCGTTTCCGGTAGCGAGGAGCCTGCAATTATTTTACAAACGGTACACTTTAGACATGGAAGTCTTGTACGGCGTGCATCCCGTCACCGAAGCGATTCGGTCGAAAAGCCGCGAGTTTGACCACATCTGCTTTGCCCGTGAGCGGCAGGACACCCGGCTCCAGGACCTCATCGAAAGCTGCCGGGAGAGCAACATCCGCATCCGCTTCGAGCCGCGGGAGCACCTCGCACGGCTCGCCAAAACACCCTCGCACCAGGGCGTGGTAGCGATTGTCCGCGAACGCGCATTTGCCGAGATTGAAGACCTTTTCGACACGGAAAACCCGCTCTTTCTGGCGCTTGATGGCGTCGAAGACCCGCAGAATCTCGGCGCACTGCTGAGAGTCGGGGACGGCGCGGGGGTGGATGGCGTCATCCTCACCGAACGACGGTCGGCCCCGCTCTCCCCGGTAGCCGTAAAAGCCTCTGCCGGTGCTGCGGAGCATATTCGGATCGCGAAGGTCGTCAACCTGGTGCGCTCCCTGGAGCGGCTGAAGGAGAGAAATATCTGGTGTATCGGCCTGGATGAACGGGGCACGGTCGATTACGACCAGTACAGCTATCTTGGCCCCTGCTGCCTTGTTCTGGGCCGGGAAGGCGAAGGACTGCATGACCTGGTGCGCAAAACTTGCGACCAGCTTCTGCGCATCCCGATGGCCGGAAAGGTAAGTTCTTTGAACGTTTCCGCTGCCGGCGCAGTGGTTTTATACGAGGCGTACCGGCAGCGCCGAAACCAGGCCCGAGCTGCCGCTGCGGTCCCTGTCAAAATTCCGGACAAGCCAAAGAAATTGAAGGGTCTTGGTTCTTGAAAATCGCTCATTGCTGTCACTTCTCGCTGCTCGGCTTTTGTCTCTGGACACTTCCCGCTCTTGCGCAGCAAACAGCGCCTCCAGCATCGACCCCGCCTCCCGCAGGCCACGGAAAAGTGATCTTCTCCCGTTCCGAGGGTGATCCTGCGCAGGCTGCCCAAAAGGCGCCCACAGCGAGCGTCGTAAGCACCATCACCGATGCCGAACGAGCTGCCATCACCTTTACGCGCTACGCTCTCGACGTGCGCCTGCGTCCCGCCGAGCACGAGATTGACGTCCGCGCACAGATCACAGTCCGGAATGACGGCCAACACCCCTTGAAGCAGCTGCCCTTACAGCTTTCTTCCACGCTGGAATGGCAGGAGATTCGCCTGAGAGGCGAACGGACCCCTGCCAGGTTTGCCGAATCGGCAGTCGCGAGTGACATTGACCACACGGGCCAACTCAACGAAGCAGCCGTGGAGCTATCCACCGCGCTCGCTCCAGAAGCTTCACTCGACCTGGATGTGATTTACAGTGGCGTCATCACCCAGGATGCGAAGCGTCTGGAGCAGATTGGGACGCCGCCGCTCGTCGCTGAAAAGTCTGACTGGGACCAGATCTCATACGCGTTTACCGGCATCCGCGGACCTGGAAACGTGGCCTGGTACCCTGTTTCCGCCTTGCCCGTGCGCCTGGGCGACGGCGAGAAGCTGTTTGCTGAAGTGGCAGCCACCAAACAGCGCCAGCAGAACGCCTCTGTCTCGATTTCACTCACGGCGGAAGTGCCCAATGATGCTGGGTCCGCGCCCAACATTGCCATCCTGAATGGAACGGTCGTGCCAGTCGCCATGGTGCCGGGCGACGCCGCCAGCGGAATACCGGCTCTCATCAAGGCAGACCTGCCCGCAGGACAGCTACAGTTCCAAACGATGAGCCTGTTTCTGGCCAACCGGCAGAAGCGGAGCGGCAATGCGCTCGCTGTCTTCTATCGTCCCGACGACGAGGCCAATGTCCAGGCATATCTCGCCGCCGGCTCCATGGTGACACCCCTTCTCCGCACCTGGCTGGAACCGGCTGGCCAGGATCGGCCGAAAGCACTACTCTCCGTGCTCGACTTGGCAGGCACCGATGACGCTCCCTTCGAGGAGCGCCAGACCCTGTACACCGGACTGCAGCCCGTACTCGCCGACCAGCTCACTGCGCCCATGAGCCATTCCCTCGCCCATGGATATTTCCAGTCGCCGCGGCCGTGGCTGAATGAGGGCGTTGCGCACTTCATGGCAAGCCTGTGGACAGAACAGACCCACGATCGCGAGACCGCGCTTTCCCATCTGGACGACCAGCGCGGCGCTCTGGCGCTGGTCGAACCAGGGCAGGCTCCGGAGCAGGCTTCGGCCAGGGCAAATCCGGGACTGATTTCGAACCCAAACGCGATTTTCTACCGGACCAAGGCAACGTATGTCTTCTGGATGCTGCGCGGCCTCATCGGCGATGAGGCATTGCAGAATGCATTGAAACTCTACGACCCGGCAAAAGACATCACCGACGACTATTTTGAGCAGTTGCTGATGAGGACAAGCGCAGGCGAACCCGGCAATAAGGAACTGCACAAGTTTTTTGAAGACTGGGTCTACAACGATCCAGGACTACCGGACCTGTCCATCATCGGCGCATACCCGAACCAGGCCAGTGCTCCAGGCACCTACCCTGTCGGCGTCGATATCGGCAACAGCGGAGGGGCAGGGGCGGACGTGCCGATCATCGTCAGCTCCGC
>Ga0116228_10002560_pt1 | contig 15785 bp, 14 predicted proteins | sample S1TSphfallax_2_FD_89694 | JGI IMG/M metagenome (GOLD analysis project Ga0116228, IMG submission 89694) | Host-associated microbial communities from peat moss isolated from Minnesota, USA - S1T2_Fc - Sphagnum fallax MG | ecosystem: Host-associated > Plants > Peat moss > Unclassified | place...
ATATAACCTTCAAAAAATTCCTCTAAAAGAAACCAAAATCCTTCAAGAAATCATAACTCTATAACTAATATCAAGTTTCAACACAAGCCAAAAAATATCATCTTTTGAAAATCCTCCTATAGAAATAGACCTACTATCTAGGGGCCAAAATCCCTTAAGCTACTGTTCACTATAATGAATCTACACACAATATCCTGGCCTTAGGCAAAAGGCCGACAAAATAATAATAGAAATGTGAACAAGGCATGTGCTGTGGAGTGGCTTTACCCACAGATAATTGCAATAGGGAAATGTAGTCTATTGTTCCACCATAGACATATGGGATGACACAGAGTTCATGGTTGCAAATATATCTTGAAATAGGGAATTTAATTAAATTGTCCATCTTACAATGAAGTGATTTCTTTGGTGACAAATTTTCTCTATTTTACATTTTTTGGGGAGAAAATTTGGAATTTTTTTTTCATTCCAGTGTTAAAAAAAAACTCCAGCAAAAAATCCACTGTCACAAAGTCAAAAAATTGAAACTAAAAACACAAAAAAACAAAAATGAATGGCACTTTACTCGCCACTCTGCATCTGACACATTCCATTTTCAGAAGGAACTTCTGCTTAGAAATTTAAAATTGCTTTTCATCTGGGAAGGCTTTTTCCCTTGACTTTTAGGCTACAAAACTCAGGCTAAACAGCTTTTGTTCCTATGCTCTCAAACATACATATGAGGACCTTCAGATGAAGCCTTCCCTAACAAATAATGACAACCATAAATCTTACAAATGTACCATAACCTCAAGCATGTACACCATACACATATGTGGCAAGGCCGCAAATCATAGCATAAGGTAACATACCCGGCAATGGCCACCATTCCATGTTGTTGTAGAAATGGTAGGATTATGGGCCAAATTTCTCACATTATAAGCGTAGGGTAAAACCCAAGGTAAGGGCATTCCCAAAATAAGGGTCTTAAGATGAGGTGCTAGTCTAGTATTGGTGACATTCACAAGTGGGCTTTACTAGTCATAAACCAACCACAAGGCCAATGGTATCATGAACCTAAAAGAAACTTGGTGTGTAGTAAGGGGAAGGGCTCATATGCTTACTCCTTAAGAGTGAGACAGATCTCATGCCTATACATAAACATAATATTCCTCGCACTCTTAAGCGAGGCATAAGATCCCTCCTACCAAAATATTCATACATATAAGGTGCTCTCCAAACACAATAGGAAATCCATAAAACCCTACCACTTAATTATTATCACTATATAAAGAGTGGGCCCTTAAACCCTTAAACCCTAAAACGAAATTTCACTTCCATCTCAGGGGAGGGAGTTTTTTTTTACGAATTTTCACAACCTGGCGACAAAAAAAGAGGGGGGACGGGTGTTGACGAATCCAACAAAGGAATTTTTGAGATTTTCTTAAAACAATTCGCCATATTTTGACCAAAAAAAAAACTTAGAAGTCGCCAGATTTAGACACTGTGTTCCTGCTGTAGTTACAGAACTAGGCAGGATTTCCAAAAAAGATCTACTAGTCCACCAGGACAGGACAGGACAGGACAGGACAGGACAATCGCCATTTACTGCTAATTAGTGTTGAGGATCCTAGCCAGTGCACCTACTTGAGAAATTCGAAAAAACAAAACAAGTCTCACCTCGTGCGCCCTTATTTTGGTAGAGGGCTTTTACTCTACCTGCAGCACTTGGCTATCTCACCTTGCGCGCCCCCCTTATTTTGGTAATGAATGCCTTTGACCTAGGGCTTAACTCTACAACCTTGTGTTTGCCTTATTCTTGGAAGGCAAAAATACAACTGGTTCATAACCCATGCACTTTTCTTCGACTTTTTCGTCCAAGTCTGCCAGTAGGCTACGACAGAGTCAAAACCTCGATTGCGAGTCCTAAAACACTTATGTTCGCATGAGGCGTTCCCAGGATCCGCACGCGTTCCCAGTATCCCATAAACAGTAGCTTGCGTGGAAACGCTGGTTCAATTTTTTTAAAAAAAAGGCCATGAAGACGCTTTCCCCACGCTTGGAAAACGGCCGTACTTGCGACTTGTTTAACTGCGGTAGCTTGACTGACACTCGGAGTCTGGGTCTGGTTAGATCTGGGGCCTCAGTGCGTTTTTAGGGAACTTTTTGTTTGTTAGCCAAAGTGGCGAGCCATCCATAGGAAAGATGTTGAAAAAAGTGGCGATTATTCAATTTAGAAAAATCTGGCTATAAACCGTATATATGAAATGAAAAACTTTAATCATTCTTTTATGTTTTTGGCTACACACTGAAAACCAAATATAGAAATCTGGCTATTCTTACTCTTTTCTTTTTTTTTTCTTTCACTTCTGGCTATTGAAAACCCTCCAAACTCACTTACATTTTGAAATTTGAATTTTAAATTCGCTTTTTGGCGAAATTTCGCCAATAAAACAATGGCCGATTTATTTTGGGGCGCCCCGAGTAGGTAGTTAGGTAGTAGTGGGTAGGAAGTGCGGTTTAAGAGTCGGTGGTGACACGCACAAGGACAGTGCTCTGAGAAAATTCAAAATTCACCCTCCGTGGATGCAGACCAATCTGCAGCGCCAGAGAAAGCAGGGCTGGTTCGCTGCCTTTTGAGAGAGAGAGAGAGAGAGAGAGAGAGAACATGGAGAGGGAGCTGAGCCCACATGATGCCAGTTGCTGCGGTCGTGGAGAGCAAGCCGGGATGAGGATCACAAGTGAATGTGCAGCAGCAAACAGCAGAGAAAAATAAAAATGATAAGAGAAGAAGAAGAAGAAGAAGAGGGGTTGAGCTGGCTGGTTTTGTTGTGAAGACTACTGGATGAGAGTCCTGGGAGTGAGAGCCGGGAGGAGGAGCGGGGAGTTTATCTAAGAGGGATAGAAGAAGAAGAAGAAGAGGAGGAAGGGAATTTGGCAAGAAGTGGGGCAGAAGCAGCAGCTGGAGAATTAGGGGTGGGAGGAAAGACTAGTTTTATGATCAGGAAATTCTTAGATTTCCATGAAATATTTATTTCTCTTCCTCATCTGTTTTGTGCCTCTGGTGTCTATCAAATGGTCGATCAGCAGCAGGTCTGCAGCTGCGCCATCGTCGTCCTCCACATCATCCAGCTTCGCCTTCCCCTTCTTCTCCAAGCCGCGAGAGAGAGTGTCGACGTCGCCTCCTACTCGTCCGCCTAGCTCCCGGCTTACCATCCTGTACAGGCTCTTCCAATACATCTTGCGGAAGAAACCAGCCCAACCTCGTAGTCGATCGCGACCGCCTCCTCCTCCTCCGGCAGCTCCGCTGTATTCCTCCCAATACAACACCTACTTCGCGCCTCCTCCAGTTGTTAGAATCCCACCTGTGGCTCCAATGTATTCTTCGCCTGTCTCGAAATGGTTTCCTTCTTCTTCGTCCCAAAGCCGAACTCGAGCTCGCAAAACGCCGAGCAGGGAAAGCTGGTTCCGTCGACGACCAGCTCCGATTAGCAACTCGTATCACGCGGCAGCTCGGAACGTGCAGGACGGGCTTATCACCATGGCAGCTTTTCTTGGGACTGAGAGATCTAATGTAGATGTCGATCTGGTGGTGCTGATGGCGCACCTGCAGGCAGCTTGCAAGCAGATTGCCACGGTTCTTGCTAGTCCGAGGGAGTTGCAGCAGGAGTCTTCGTCGCCTTACGGAACACAGCCGTTCGGTCCCAGCTTCGGAGACGATCCCAGGCCTATGATCACCATTTCGGTGGGTGTCTCAGGAGGACTTTCTTGTCTCAACAACATGCCACGATCCTGCAATATAATATGCATAGTTGAATTCGATTTTGAACATGGATTATCCTTTTTGCAATTGTGATCAACATGCAGGAAGTCTGACGTGGTGCAGAAATTGCTGGCAGGCAGAATAACATACTGCAGACGGCCCTCAGAAGCTCAGGGAAAGTAGCAGCCATGTCTTCGGAAGCAGATGATGCACCCACCTGGTTTGGAGATGATGGCCCCTACGTTGTTGTGTTTGATCCCTTGAATGGCTCTCCAGAGTTCGACCATCACACAACACCCACCAGCACCATTTTTGGAGTCTATCACCGAATTCTAGAAGCCGACCATCTGCCTCTTGGACAGAAGGCAACCATCAATGTGATGCAGAGAGGGGAAAGGCTTGTGGCTGCAGGCTATGCACTGTACTCATCAGCAACCATTCTTTGTATTTCTGTTGGATCAGGGCTTTATGGTTTTGCTCTGGATACTGAGCTTGGCGAGTTTGTGTTGACCCACCCAGACATTCGAATCCCTGAACGAGGTTTGTAATTCTTGGGTCCTACTCTCGACTATTCATTCCTCTCAATGTGTGCAAGGGGCTTAAACCTATTTCAGAGATTCTTCAAGGGCATCAATCAACTTGTTATTTTGTGGTGCAAAAGTTGTTGTTAGACCTTGGTTCCTCTTGGATCATTGAGCAGGCAAACTCACATTTAGGGTTGGCAGTGGTTCATTCTTTGTTTTGCATGACAAGCAATCTCTGTTGTTTTCAGACCATGATAACAATCTGCTGCAAATCTTTTTAGATTAGTATTGGGTGTTTATGCCTTCTCTCTACAGAGTACAAACCACAGAATCTACTGAGACCTCTTGCAGGACGAAAGAAACCAAAATGCCAGAAGGAAACCTTACCCAACTCAACTTGTGTCTGGCAGGTCATATTTACTCTGTGAATGATGGAAGGTACTTCGATTGGCCACTAGGTCTGCAACATTATGTGGACTCTGTCAGGCAGGGGAGAGGGCAAAACCGGAGAAGATACTCATCTCGCTACATGGCTTCACTAGCTGCAGATCTTCACCGCACAATCTTGTATGGAGGAATTATAATGAATCCAAGTTCCCAACTCCAGCTAGTTCATGAGGTGAATTCTGTAAGCTTCTTGGTTGAGCAAGGTGGAGGGCGTGCCATTGATGGAAGGAGACGGATTTTAGAAATTCAGCCAACACATTTGCATCAGCAGTTGTCTCTCTTCGTAGGAAGCCGGGGTGATGTCTCAGAGCTTGAGGCATATGGTGATGTCCAGCAGGTCATCAATATTCACCCAGACTATGATGATGATGATGACGAGCTGTGAGCTCATGCCGCCACACAGGTTTGTGCATTTTCATTTTGGGTTGGTACCATTTTTGACCTTATTGTATCAATGTCTTTGATTTTGTTCAAGGGACAGGGATCTTTGAAAGATTGCTTCATATGCTTCCTTTGAATGTTTTGTGTTTTGATGAATTTATCATATTGACACCAATGTGAGACTGGTATTCTATAGTCTTCCTCGTGGACCCAACATAATGTCTCTACATAGAGGTGAGTTAAATTGGCAGAACAGCAAGATTTTGTTCCTTGAGACATCAATCTCTTCACTACTGTTCAATTTATGGCAACTTGTTCATTTGCTGACACATGATTATGACTCCTATTGGTTCACATACTGTTTGTGTGAGCTTTTGAGGAAGAAGTGATATTTTTCGTGGCATACCTGCTGTTTAATGTGATGATCTGGACTTACACTATGTCGGGGTGGATGAAGGAATCCATGATGCCTACAAACTTCTATCTCATTTAGTAAGTATTTTCTTCCTTCCATAATGAAACATTACTTCATGTATGCACTTTGAAGGCAGGCTGAGTCGTGAATGTACATGGCCCACTGGGATGAAACAACTGTGGGGTGGCACTTCAGGGATTCTGCACTACCTGAACACTCAAGCAAATGCCATTGCCTATAAACAATCATTAGTAGCAAGTCACGTATCCAAATTTGAGCAATGACTGATCAAATGGGTTGTAACTTGTGCATATATGTGCTGCATTCAAAGACGGTCATAAGGCTTGCTGCAAAATCTTGTTCTCCATGAGAACACCTTACCAAAAAATGCCATAGGGGAACAAATTTTGCATCAAAAAGTCCTAAGGCAGTACACCTTGTGAACAAAGTGTGATGCAAACTATTTTTCCATATAAGGTGCCCTCCAACCCAACTAAATTGAGGAACGCAGCTCTTCTTTTGACATATAAGGTAAGGGTCCCCATTGAGGGCATAATAGTTATAGGCTACCTACCCTACTACCTTGAGGGTTTAGGGAGTTTTAAACATAATATCTCAAATAGAGAGCCTTTACTTCATGTAGAAACATGTTGAAACAAGTAAAAACAATAAAGTCCCTGTGTCAGAGGGCCTTCCAAGCATAAATGCCACACATTTGCACACCTTGGGTGAACTAACACTCATATTGGTAGCCAATCATTTTTTTTCCAAGTATAGCTAGTTGCTATTGCCGAAGCATAAAATGATTGCGAGGTATTGATGGCAAGTGATTACAATAGGAGTATGCCCTATTTCAAAATCTCAAACAAGGGAAAATAAATGGGAAAAAGGTGAAAGACAAATTCCTATTGTGAAAATCCATGGGTAACTTTGCATTCTACTAGTAGCATATCAAACATTTGTGTATCACTACATAACCATGACTAGATTTTATTGTCATCTAGGTAGTTATGGGAAAATCATGGAGCATAAGTGCCCCATGTCGTGACTATGATGCATTTCTTACGGTTTGCATTTCTTGGTTTTTTTTCTTTTTCACTTTCTTTGCAAGACGATTATGTTGTTGCAATTTTTTTCAATATTAAGGATTTGGGTGAGGGATTTTGTTCACAAACTAAACGTTTTATTTTGAACTATTGCATTATTTGTTGGTGGGTGTTTGTGTAATTTTTTATGTGTTGAAATCAAGGAATAAGGAAAAAAAATGGAGCCAATGTTTTGTAGAGAAGAGGATCAAGAAAACAACTTTTGAGCACCCCTTCTCTTTCCCTCTCCCTCCTCTTTTTATGCCATTCTTTTCTTCAACAAAAATTTCAAGCATGAGCAATTTCAATACTCAAGTTATTCTTGAAAATTAAACAATGATAAACATGTGAAGGTGAGTGTTGGTGCTAGTAGAAAGTTTTTATATTCATTGCTATTTTTTTAAAAACAATTTCATTGCTAAGTATGACCTAAAACCATTGTTACCATCAAAATCTCATATGATGGAATTGGAATTCAATCAAAATCATTCACTTAATTTGCCTCATTCAATAAACCCTCCCAAAAGCCCAAAATATATCTACTTCTTGAAGAAGAAGAAAATTTGGAAAGAGACATCTAGAAATTGAACATGAAATGTGAGATGAAAAATGCAAACAAAAGCATGAAACAATCCAAAAATGAATACGGCAATTTATATGTGAATAATAGTGATTTGTGACATCAAAAAATGTGGCACCTATAACTAATTTACCATCCAAATTTGCACTTTGCAAATCTCCAAAAGTATGCAAGTTGTCATCTATGTATTTGCTTGGTCATATGGAGATTTTACATAGTAAAAATTGTTGGTTGTAGATTTGGTGTGCAAATTCAAGTGTGTAGAGCTTATTTTTTGCAATCTATTTTTCATAAAATTGACAATGTTGAATGTCCATTCATCTTTGACAAAACCAAACATTTAGACAATAACAATTTCAACCAATTTAATGTATTTTGAAAGCCTATGGTTGAAAATGCCAAACACATTAATTTTCTGCCAAAACCTTATAACTCGGTTAAACTACTTGTCTTTTTGCATAATGGCCTTTGCATTATGAAGCGTAATCATCTTGAAAAAAATGTTTTTCAAATCAAAGGTTTGACTTCAGAGCAAGGCAAGAAAAAAAATTCCACTTTAACCAACAAGCTTGCAAGGCACACAAAATGTGGCCTTCAACACATTCAAGTGAATTTAAAAATTCTCTTATACCTCCTTTCCATTTGTAACCTAGAATTGTAAATATATCACACCCAAGGTTGTCATTACCTCATGTTCTAAGAAATGGCATTGAAGCTTTTCAATAGGCCTTAAGTTGTGCCTTCACATTTTTCTTTTACTTTGTTAATGGAATGGTGAAAAAATCCTTGGTGATAAGCTTTTTTTCTCCAACACTAGAAACATTAGTAGTTAAAATACTTATGGTGAACAAATAAAAAGGTGAGATAGATAATGTCTTCTTTGCCATTTAATTTAAGAAAATTAATTCAATGAAAGGCCTTCATTGGTAAAGTTGTAATTGAATTGAAACCATCAAAAGTTGGAACTTTGTATTTGGCAAAAGGATCACAATACAACTAATATAACTCTTATTGGGCTAGTTTGATGGATTTGGCCACAAAATCACACACAAACACATTCCAATGTTGTGCAATTTTGATTAATGCATGAACACATTCAAACATAGGAAGGATACATGGGAGCCCAAGAATGAACTTGATATTACATAAAACATTCAAGTTCTTCAAAATGACTTCATTCTTGGAACTTTTGATATGCATCTTCATAATAAAAAGGATGTATTCTATATGCATATGTTTTGTTAAATAAAATATTGAAATCCAATGATGGTTTTGACATTTCTGAACAATTTGTTGCCCTTGTTGTTGATTAGGTTGGCAAGTTTCTATAATTCCCAAAACTTATTGGGATTGTGTGCACATAAATAACATACAATGCTTACAACAAAATTCCTTCCAACCTTTTCACCATAATAAGTTTTGAATGACCACTACCAAATTTGTTTTATGTCCAAAACATTGAACTTTGATGAATAGAATAACAATGTTGTTTGTAAACTTTGATGTAATGTTAGTTCAATGGCCATGGAACATGTTGTTGCTTTCACATCCCATGTTGACTAGCTTGGCTCCCATTCTTCAACCCTTAATCCACCAAAATCCAACAAAGCTTCAAACATTAGCCCAAAAATGTTATTAAATGTTGTAGAAACACTAATTTTTTCAACACACAAGAATATGGGAATCCATTTCCAAGCCTACACCACATATTAGTGGATTGACAACCATTGGGTACTATCAATTGTCGTCATTTCATTTGTAGAAATGCCAATGAAAGCAATAGTTGCAATGTGACATCCAAAAACACACCATTCATGACCTTTGCCATGCCCTAGCATGAAGAATTTGTTTAGTATTTCCTTTTAACATTCTTAATTTTAGCAATTGGAACAAGGCTTTAAAACCTTCAAATTTAGTATTCAAACAATCATGAAGAAGGATGTGATAAAAAGTTGCAAATTGGACATATTTATTTTTGTGGTCAGAGATGGCAATAAATTGGATGAGGTCCAAAATATAAGGCATATCACTAACAATATAAAACCATTCATTCCTGAAATGCATCAAGTTTTTGTTCATAAAATAAGAACCTACATCAACAGCAAGAATGACGGCCAACATGCTTGAAAAAGCTATTTAGCTTGGGAGTTAATAATTTTATTTTTTCTTTCCATAGATATACAAATCATGCATTTCACATGATACATTTCCCCCTTATCATTAAAAACAAAATTAGTTCATAGAAGGTAGGCAATCCATGCATCTTGAAACTTTCGAGAACCTTCATAAAGTTTCTTCTTTTTTTTACAACTATGTTGAGAAAGATTTTCAAAAGATGAATCTATCAAGATGATGGGTGGGCTATCATTAGATGATGGCCCATCCTCATCTTAAAGGGGCAAAAACAAAGGGTAGAAAGCCTTGAAGTTAAAATTCTTGGGAATTTGCAAAGGGGGTCATGGTGTTCTAGGGTTTGATAGCTTAGGAAAATCAAGAGCGAGATTAAAAAAACTTGAAGAAAAATTCAAAAAGCTAAAAAAAAATTTACCAAATTTAAAAAGATAAAAAAATTGTAACAAGACTTAGAAGGTCACCTATAGTACTCAAAATTTAGAACATTTATAGTAGCTTGCAAGATTTAGAAAGCTTACAACACCACACAATGAATAGTTATTAAAAAAATCACATCAATAATAAAGATTTTAAAAGCTCAAAAATTGATATCTAAGTTCAAACTTTAGATAAATAAAAATCACAATAAGTCATAACTTCAAAAGGTTAGCTAGATCATGCTTTATATAAGAATTGGGATTCATGAAGCTTCAAAAAAAAACCCTAATTACTAATATATAGGAGAGGAGAATGATTTTATTTGAAAATCAAGAAATGTGATGATTGAAGATTGAACAATGAGAGGTTCCAATTCTTAACTCCCAACAAACTTTGAAACTTAAAAGTAGTAAACTTTAAGCAAACAATTGCACTACTATAGAACTATGGCTTTTATATGGATTTTTTTAAAATTGAATTTTGTCAAATTTTTACTCACATTAAACAATGGACAAAATTGGATGTAGTCAAAACAAACCAATTGTTTTTGACACAAATGTGACAAAATTATATGATTAACGTGATTACTTGAACTGATTAAAATGACTAAGGCTACTAGTTGACATGGCATTACTAATTTGATTTTCATATTAAGAATTAAATTTTTTATATTTAATTATAATGGCACTATTAAGCTTTCACTTTTTAAAAATTATAGATAATTTAAAATGATGCCACCTTTCGCTTGGGATTCAATGCTAGAATTTTTATTTTCTAAAAAGTTTCTTCGAATTAACATTATTGGTAGATCATTGGTTGATGATGTACATGTCATCAAATCTATTAGGATTTTTTATTATGATGAGTGCTTGAAGTGAAGTTTGAACCCCACAAGCTTTTTGGCCACACTCTAAGGTGTTAACCACCAGGCATCACCTCATGTGATAACAAGAAGTCACATTGCAAAAAATATAAACACATATTTTGAACCAAAAAAACATGATTTTTTATTTCATTATTTAATTGAGTTGATTTTGGTAGGTTCACTATTACATTAAACTTTGTAATTTCCTTTAGTTTAAAAAACATGCATAGTTTAAACACTCATTTAACAAATTCAAATGTTTTGTTTGAATTTTGAATTGAGTCATATATTCAAATATTATTTATGTACATCTAATTCATTTACTTTCATAATTAAATGAAACTTTGCAATTTTTTTGCCATTTCAAAATGTACAACAATTAAGTTGGTTTTAAATATTTATTTTAGAAATTCATATACAATGCTTTAAATCTTTGATTGGGTTATAATCTATAATTATTTAGGTAAAACTAATTTAGTATCATAATCACATTGAACTCTGTGATTTACTTTCAATATGAAAATGTGAACAAAAAATTAAATATTTGTTTCAAAAACTCAAGTAATGATATTTTTCTTTTCACTTGGGTTACAATTTTCAAATATAACTATTTAGGTACATTTGGCTTCTTTACTTTCATCATTGACTTCAATTTTATAATTTTATAATTAAAGTTTTTAGACAATACATTAATTTACATATGTTGATTTATGCCATATATTTATAGAATTTAATTTTTTAAAAAAGAATTCTTTAAAATATCATAACAAGACAAATTCATTTGTGAAATTATGTTACTAATTTTTTAATTTTTTTTGAATCATATAAGTAAAAAAATGAATTCAATGTTACAATTTTTTGTAATGACTATGGATTTTATTTTAATTTTATACAATTAATTAATTTTTTCACTTTTTTACTTTCCAATTTAAATCACATGTATTTTTTATTTTATTTTCATAAATTAAAATTAAATTTTGTATTTGATTCTTCCATTTGATTCATGTGATTTTATCATAATTAAATAAATAAATTGCTTAGTTTGGGGCTAGTTTAATTTGGATATATATACATGTGTTCAATTGGCTCATCATAAATATTAATTGAACCTTGGAATTTGAATAATTCAAGTTTCAAGATTAGCATGTAAATTTAATTATTAATTTTTAAAATGTTAAATAAAAGCCAAAAAAATCTAGATTAATATTCCATTTTTTCATTACATTATTTTTTTCAAAGTTTCCCCCTTTTAAAAAATTTAACTATTTGAACAATTATGAATAATAATTGAAAACATGATATTGTATTTTATTGTCAATTTTTTTGTAATGAAGTTCTTAAAATGAGAACATGATTTTTTTTCCATTTTACTATTACCATGTTGTCAAGAAAATTAACATTATAATTGTGTGTCTATTACTTTAAGATTAATTTCAATCATGTTAGTTGTATTCATCAACAAAGACAACTCCACATGAGCACCCACAATTACTAGGTGTGCAACACATTGTTCAATTTGACTCTAATGTTAGATTTTTTAGTTATAATGGACATTGCTACTTTTGATGTTAGTCATGGACACATTTAGTCACTTCATACTACTATTAAGTTCATCTAGATCTTGATTATGCAATCATTTTAAATATGATTTTAGTAGCATAAAAGCCATTTGTAATAGTGTTATGAAAGAAAACTTGGAGCCTAGAAGGCATAAGTACAACTTACTAAATCCACATACTTGGATTAATAGAAATTTTTTGGAGTTTAAAGTGATGGAGTTGGACAAAGTTTCAAATTACAACTTACTCAATAGAAAGTGAAAGGTTGTCGAAGCTCTTGATGGAGTTTGAACATCATGTTCCATTGTAACACAATTTTGAAAATTGTTGTAGCTTGTAGCCTTGCAAGTTATAGGCATTCCCAAGATCCCATTGTCAATGTTCCCTACTCTTGAGCAACTCATACATTGAATTCAACCATAAACTCCCAAAATCCATGAGATCATCCACTAAACCAAAAGTACAAAGTTCAAACATAAAGACTAGCCATGCATATCACCATGCATATTTATAATGAACCTCATGAATGTGGATCTTGTAAAATCCCTATGCACAAAAGAGTGATGGTGAGTTCTTGTTAAACTTTTGTTGCATGGTGTAGGTGAATTCTAAGGTTTTAGGGGTTATGGTGCTAACAAACTCTAGGTTGTTGTCAAGTTGGCAAAAGGACTTAAAAGGTGGGAGCATGATGATAACGAACGCTTCACTGACGGTAACCAACATGGCAAGAAGGCATCAAAAAGACAATGGAAAATCTAGGGCTTTAGGGTTTGTAATGGTGGCAATGATGCCACTTGGCACAAGGAGGTTTAGGTGAATTGGCCCTAATTTTAACCTTAAATTTACAAGGGAGCTATTGCAAGAGCTTCAAGTGTGTTGTTTTTTGACAAATTTTCTGTTGCAACCGCACTTTGAGGCAAGTGTGAGGATGAGACTCACACTCCCAAAAAGTGGGAATTGGGAGTCCTTCGGGACTCTTGCAATTTTAGAGCTTGACAGCAGAGGGCAAAACACCTTGCCTTGAGGTGTTTTTTATACCGTTGGAAAGGTCTTGAAGTGTAGATGTCGAAAATGGCCTTGCATGAACCATTTGGACATCTCCAGCATAAGTTATGGGAAAAAGAAGGGCCGGGAATCAAATTGGCAGTTTGACTCCCGACCACTAAAAGTCATGAATCGACCCGATTCCGACGTTTGCAGGAGTGCAACATGGCCTTGGAGAGCTCTCGAAGAGAGCTACAAGATTACTTTAGACCTCATCCCAATCGGAGGTCTGAGCAAGAAGTTATGGATGCCCAAAGTCCCGAGAGTCCAACCTGAAACAGTTTCAAGACTCCTCCTTGGGAGTCCCGGGAAAAAGTGCCATTCGGATATAGCCTCCGCGAAGAGTTGCAGGGTGAACCCCTTGCGGGGAGGGAGGCAGCAGCCCCATCAATCATTAGAGAAGTGCAAATAGTACAAAGGGGGAAGGAAATGCCACCTGATGGTGGCATTATCCTTTCCCAGAATATTCATGTGGAGCCATTCTTTTCTGAAATTTAACTCAATGCTAGTTTGAATAATAGGGTCCTTGGTGGGTCATTGGGATCTAATGGCCTTCCAAGAGGCCATACCAACCTCAATGGTGGCCACCCAGGCCTGAGTAAGAACCTTCTTGAGGGAATACTGATCTCCAAAGTGTCTCCTGCATCTCTCCGACCATAGGTGGTAGATCTCTCCGACCAGAGGTGGTAGAAAATGAAACTATGAAGAATGTCCAATGGCTGCCTGGGGTAGGTGAATCCACCGGTGTGGTATGCGAGGAGTCCGGGAGGGTCGTCTTCGTGCTCGGTGGTCGCCTCGCCCAAGAGGGCAAAGGGCCAAGTGATTGCAATGTCATGGGGCGCTTGCCATTCATCCCAGATTCTTTTGTAAGCTTTCCAGGCGCGTTGTGCCATGGGGCACTCCAATAGGCAGTGCTTAGGGGATTCTTCCGCGTTGGAGTCATAGACTTTGCATGTCGGAGTGATTCCCATGAGTTGTAACTAGGTACCCACTGGGAGGCCCTGGTTCAGTGTCAGCCAAATGAGCGTGCCCACCTTGTGTGGGCGCGCGTTATTTTAGAGCTTGGCGATTATCTGTGAATTAGTGGTGTTTTGGAGGTTGAGGCCTTGTAGGAAGGTCAGCATGTTGGAGGGGTGGGTCGTCTTTCGGATGTTAATATAGCCCTTTTTGGCGGTGTAGCCAAAGAATGGGGCGTCGCCCAGAGGCGGGTCAGATTGCCAGTGCCATTCTTCGGGGTCCCATGGGAGATCCTGGATGAATCCCGTTTAAAAAATCCAATAAAGGGGGGGCTTTTTGCTTGGAGTCGGCGGGTCCCTGGCAACTTTGTAGGTTGCGCTAGGTTTCTCTTAGGAGAGTACTCTAACCGTGCGGTAGTTCGCCATGGAGATCATGAGTGCCTTTTGAGTCGTAGCTTGGATGTGACCGTCGAGCGTGATCTTTTTGAACTCGATCATGCTGGCCTTGTCTCGGGTGTGTTCAAACACTAGGTACACCCAGTCAAGTGGGTTGCCTGTGCCGAGGGTCGGGTTGCTGATTTAGTTGCCTACCCGTATGTGGCTATTGTATTCGTTAGGGCGCCATGGGATGCTAGCCGTGATGATGTTTCTACATCGCCTATTTGAGGCGTGATGGCTCACTCCCAGGTTCGAGAGGCCTTTCCATTCTTTGTTTTCTGGGCTCCATAGGTCCTTGACCCGGGAGCACCCGGCATGAACAAGAGCGCATCCTTCACTTAGACCACTTACTCCGAGTGGGGTGCCACTAGTGCTGAGAATGGACGGATTGCCAAAGAGCGACTGCCTGAGCACTTCGGCTGATGTTGTTGGGTCTGATTTGGTCAGGCCTGGCCTCACATTCAGCTAAGCTCCTACAATGCTCTTCCACATCGAGCATTGCAGCCTCTTTAGCTTGGGTGTGGCGAGAAGCCAGTTGAGGTCGGGGTTGGTGGGGCCCTTGTCGTGGACCAGGAGTCTGGTCTGGTCGGCTTTGTGCCTCACCAGCTCCTTCCAAGGCTCGCCGCTTGGTGCGAGGCCCTTTACGAGTAGCTTAGCTAGTAGAGCTTCAGACTGGGACTTTGGGTCAGTGACACCTAGGCCGCCCTAGGCGGTTACGAGTAGCTTAACTAGTAGAGCTTTAGATTAGGACTTTGGGTCAGTGACACCTAGGTCGCCCTGGGCAGTTGGGAGCGCCAGGGTGTCCCATTTCACCTTAGCTCTTGCGGGCGCATCCTTGCCGCCCCATATGAAGTTTCTAATGACCCCCCTTACCTGGCAGCACATTCTGGGATTGGGATTCCAGCATGCCACCAAGTACCATATTGATGCGAGTAGGACCTAGTTCGCCACCAGGACCCTACATGCCAGAGAGAGCATGCTATGACTCCAACTAATGAGTTTGCCTTTGAGGGCAATCATCATTGTGTCAAAATTCGCCTCGGGGGGGAGATGGAAGCCCACCTGAATTCCGAGGTATCTAGTTCCTTTGTTGGTGGGAATCCACTTGAGGCCTTCGTCTCTTCCCCATTCCCAAGTTCTTTCCGTCTTGCTGGCCCATATGGCTGCGGATTTGTGCCAATTTATTTTTGCTCTGGATG
>Ga0116228_10002561_pt1 | contig 15781 bp, 12 predicted proteins | sample S1TSphfallax_2_FD_89694 | JGI IMG/M metagenome (GOLD analysis project Ga0116228, IMG submission 89694) | Host-associated microbial communities from peat moss isolated from Minnesota, USA - S1T2_Fc - Sphagnum fallax MG | ecosystem: Host-associated > Plants > Peat moss > Unclassified | place...
GGTGTGATGCACTTTTTAAAAAATGTTTATTCCTTACAACAATTTGGGTTATCCTTGTGTTTTAAGCACATGCAACCTTGTCAAGTAATCAAAATGAGGGCATGAGAGGAGAATGGGTTGAACCGAACATCGTACTTAATGACAATCACAACTAGGACATTGACAACATCATTACATGAAATTAACCAGGAATAAATGTCATGTATTTCCCAAGCCCAAAAATGGTAAAATATCATGTGGATATCATTTGATTACCAAAAGACTTATTATACAAGGACATCCCAATTGACCATGTATTTCAACAATGAACAAATCATGGAGGGGAACAAGTGTATATAACCTCAAATTACAAGGATGTGTATGTCAAATATCTCTTGTGCACAATTGAAGGAATATATTTTAAATGTCCCCCCCAAGATAATACAAAAAGTTGTACACCTTACCCATGATTTTTTTTTCAAATTTTTCTTGTTTAAATATCTGAAAATTATTTTGGGTGATTTTCACAAAATTAGGCCACTTTCTCACATTTGAAAACGGATCCCCCACTTTGACCCCTTCATCCCTTTTCAAAAAAAAGGAAGAAAAAGAAGGAAAAACAGGCCTACATGGCAACTAAAGCTCGAAAATCTCTATTTGGTCACCATTGGATGATTGTGGCAACATTTTTGTCATTGCGCTTTCCCCTATTCGACCACCATCAAATGGCTACAACATTTTTGATTGCCATTAGATGGTTAATGGTTGTTTTGATCACTAATTTTTGGACTTGGCAACCAAGTGCACATGTGATTGTCCAATGATGACCGAAAACTATTGCATCCATTCGATGGTTTCATTTTTATGCTACCTTTTCTACACTTTGGATTTTGTGTCTTTGGTTACACATTTACAACCATTGCATAGAACTTCAAATGACCTAAGGAGATTGAAATCTTGGATACATGAAGGCATCACAAACCATGTAGAAGTAAAGGGTGTCAAAAGTTTCCAAAGGTGAGAGCACTTCATGAACCCATTCTTGAAAACAATTGAGGTTTGTGAATTATGACCTTAAATAAACTAGCACTTGACGATTCCAAGAAATTGTTTTGGACTTTTTCAAGGAACATACAATGGCTTACTTCAACTCCATTTTTGTGAACAATCAAACATCTAGCCTAGACAAGTACAAATAGGTCATGGAGTCAAAGTTTTAATGGAACTAAATGGTTCTTTGGAGTATGTCAAGTTGCAAAATTCTTCAAGGATTTTGGAATGGCTTAAATGTAAAAGGTAGGATACATCATCAAATTTGACACAATGGTTTGAAATTTTTTATCCACTAAAAGACAAGGTGAATTGAATTATGGAAATGGTGAAGTTGTGGGATAAGGCGGCATGACACCTGGACCAAATTTAGCAAAAAGTTTTTTAAAAAGAAGGCACAATTGGCACCATGGATGGAAGAAGGAGCTTGAATTTTTTTTTCCTAAATAAGAAGTTAAGGCATGTTGTGAATTCCAAGCATAATGAATGTGTTCCCTTGTTAGGTTGGGACAATCAAGGTGGTTACAATGTGATGTGTAAGGTGCAAATTGAAAGGCTTGAACACATCCAAGCACCATCAAATTAGTGGGAAGAAACCCAAAACAAATTATAAATGGGAAGTACAAAAGCAATGTTCGATAGAAGCATTGGCTTGCCCATGCAAACATCTACGTGTTAGGCAAATAATAATAGGATTACATTGCCACCATGCAAGAAAGTTTTTAGTCCAACAATTCCAATGGATTGTATTTTTAACGTTTACATTATTTATTCTACAAGAAAAGCAAGTTGAGGGATCAAAAATTGATTAATGAAAGGTTGTGTAGTAGCCAAAAAAATGTCTCCCATTGTCCCAAGAAAGTTATGCAAGATAATTTAATTAATTTCATTTTCAAAAAGTATGGCATTTAACATGTCATTACAATAAACATGATTTTATGATTTTGGTGTTTAGAAAGTGAAATAGTAATGACCTAAGGCAAATTCAATTCCTTGCCTTGGTGTTGTCCTTAATGTAAAGGGCCATAAATAAATTATTGTCATAGCTCCATCTTCATGTACCATGGGCATATATCATAGTGGCAAATAATTTTAAGACTTATATTGAAACTTGTTTGAGGACTAGTTTCACTGAAAAAATGAGTTTCTATGGGGTTGAAAACTCCAAATCCATTGAAATTCAATGAGAAAATGAGTTTCTCAACCCCAATTTCCCCCCTATGTTTGTACTTATTTAATGCTCACTTTTGAGATGGATCCCCAATCTGAATGAAAGTGGAGGCTATGGATCTTGAAATTCAAGGACTTTATGGATAACTTTAATTTCAAATCACTAAATTCAATTCATGCATAATTTGTAAGTATTAGGTAACAAACTACAACTATTGTATCTTTGAACAAAAACAATTTAAGCACAATTTGTTGATATGATAATATTGATGAAAGAGTTGTTTATTTTTGCCTATATTCATTTTCAATCTCTCAAAGCAAATTGGGTGCTCCATTTTTTTGCTTTGTCAATTTGTCTTACTATAAATTGAATGATCCAAAATTAAGAACTTATCTTGCACCCTACCTACTTACATATGATACTTACCCATTATCAAGGTTTTTTTAATAAATTTGATTTTGAAAATTTGGCAAAATTTGTCAAATTTGCACTAGAAAAAAAATTCCAAAATTCCCCAATTTTTTGCCCAAAGTTCTCTTCTTCTCACCTATATATTTAGTAGTTTTTTTTTTCTTTTGGATAGGACAATTAGAATGGCTCATTGCAACAACCAAAAAAACTTGGGAAGCATACCATTTATTTTATAGAACTAACAAAGTTTAGGGTTTAGTTCATACTTGCATTAATTATCGTTGTTACATACCCTTGCATATGTGTTTCATTAAGGTTTATTGATTTTCAAATATTAAGTTAATGTAAATAATATACCTTATTTGTACCTAACAGGTATATCCAAGTAAAAAGTATATTCACACATAAACACACATAACATGGCTATTTTGGGAATTATGGGAGGTGTTGCACAAGGTGGACTCGCGCAAGAGTCGTCTTGAGTGTTGGACCAAATCCCTCAAATAGTCCCATTTGAGGTCCTTACCCATCATTAAAAAAATGGGAGACCTTTGTTTCATATTGGACAATTGTGATTCATTTGGGTGTTGTAGGATTATATTTTTTGATGCAATATAACTTTGGTTTAAAACGAATTAGAAAGATAACTTTGGGCTTCCTTTACACTAAAGCCTAAAAGCCCATGACCATCAAAATAGGAAATCTATCATTGGAGGAAAAGCCATTTCATGGTTTGAAGTTCACTTTGCACAAAGGTGGAAGGACCAAAGGACTAAGGAAATGTAACTGGATGAAAAATCTTATATATTAAAGCAACAGTGGTGTCTGTCTGTCTGTGGTGAAGGGTAGGGCAAGGTAGGGCGGCCAGGGCAAACACCCACCCACTGGACCTGCTGGCGGCCCGCAACAACCGTCTGGGTGGTCTTCTTGCAGTGCAAACTTCAAACTTGCATCCAAAGTAAAAACGCAAAAACAAAACTAGAATCTTTTTGAAAAAAAAATAGAAACAAAATAAATAAATAAATACATGAAAATAGAAAAAAAAAATGAAGATAGACAAAATAAGAATAGAAAAAATAAATACATGAAACAAACATAAACCAAAAAAAAAGTAAAAACGCAAAAACTATAAAAAGGGAATGGAAACAAATGAAACAAGGAAAGGGAAATACAGTAAAATAATTTTGAAAGAAAAAAAAATTCCAAAAATGAAGAAACCAAATAAAAAGTAAAAAATAAGAAAAAATAAAACTTATAAATATTGAAAAAAAACCCTACTTGAAAAAGAATGAGGTGTGTTTTCTTTCTCCAAACTTCAAACTTGCATCCAAATTTTAAAATAAAAAAAAGTGAAAAAGAAACACTTTAATAATAATTAAAAAAACACATAAAAATAAAAAAATAAAAAAGTTAAAAGTTTCTAAAAAAAACTAAAACATGAACCAAGTTTTTAAAAACCGGGGGACTTCACAGTGGCCAAAGGTCACGGGCACCCACTAGTCAACATTAAATGCACCATGGATAATGTTTCATAGTCTCAGAGACTTGGTGCCAAGCTCACCTATTTGCTCAAAAAACCATGATTGGTTAAATTCAATAGTCAAAATTCATTTTTTTCTCATTTTAATAAAAAAAGGTGGTTTTTGTTTGATCATGAGCCCAAAAGGCCATGATTGGTTTTTTAAAAACTGTCATATATATATTTATTTTTATTTTTTAATTAATTAAATTTTTAAAGTGGGCACAAGGTTCATTAGGCCATTGGCCAAAAACACTATGATTAGTTCGATTTTTTTACATAATTTATTGCCAAAAAAATTATAATTATTTTTTAAAAAATTGTGCAAAGTCTGTTAACCCATGGTCCAAAAAAGTTGTGATTGGTCGAATTTTTTACATAATTTTTTCTCAATGTTTTAAATTATTTAAAGAAAGGTGGACATGAAGTTCGCTAGCTCATGGAGCCAAAAAAATCCATAATTGGTCGGATTATTATATGTCCTTTTTCTCTTCTACAATCCATGGTGATCCTACTTGTTGAAATGAAGAAAGTGAAAAAAGTGGAGAAAGAAAAAACATAAAAAGTGGAAGGAAAGTGATAGAAACAAAAAAGGAGAAACCCTAACCAATAGTAAAAAAAAAGTTACATAAAATATCAAGTTAAAAATTATTATTTTAAATAAGATAATTTCTTTTTTATTATTGTGTTATAATATGTTAGTATCTCAAATAAAAGTCTATTTTCACTTTATATTACACTTAACAACCCGGACCCATGTAATAAATGATTTCTGAATTTCCATGGGATGGCCTTTGGATATGTTTCGAGGGCTCTCAACATTTTCACAGTCGCAGTCCCTCACATAGTGTAAACGGGAAAGAAAAAATGATAAGTTTTTTGCAGACTCATGGAATAGCACCATATCAATGGAGAAAGACTTTTTCTATTTATTAAATAAAACGAGAAGAGGATGCCCTAAACATGTTTTTCTTGCATAACTGAGTTAACCGTAAAAAGTAAGAAAAGCACAGCACCAGAACCCTGAGTTTGGTCATACACAGGTTGGTTGAGATTTTTTTTAAAACCTGCAAAAAAGTACATTAGCATTCAACAGGGGATGAAACTCAGAAAACCATCAATTTCATCCTGTGACAACCTCATTTTTCCTGAGCGCCTCCACTGCTGCTACATATATTTTCACTGCTCATAACTGTACAACTACTACAATTAGTCTCCAACCTCATGCATTAAAAATGCTGAGTATCAGCATTTCATAGTGAGACTTATTGAAATGTCTTTGTCTTTGCGGATACCACTGAAAAGTAGATCAGGGGTGAAAGGAGGCCCAAAGACACGGTCAAGACAGGGTTACTTTAGGGATAACAATAACATGTCACCCATAGTGGATGAAGTTAGTGTCCAACAAAAGAGAGTCATAGAAAGTGTAAGGTAAAGCCCAAGGATGAGGGTGTCCTTGGAATGAGGGTGTCCTTAGCAAGTCGGCCTTTCAGTTTGCATACCCATTTGACCTTGTACTCATAAGTGCAGCACTACCTATGCTCAGTATGTGGCCTAGCAAAAGAAAATTGGATTAAGAAACCTGAAACCATGCCAGTTTGGCTCAGCAAAATGCCTCTCCTTTGGCCCAGCAATTTTTCACAGGATGATGAATGAGGCTGGTGCACGGCACAGCAGAGCCTAACACCTGCCTATTCCTTGATTGCATATAAGTTTGATTGGTTCAGGTTGGTTGCTATTATCATAGTGCCTTGGCAGCTCGGACATATGTTCCTTGAGTAATTTATTTATTTTGACAGATAAAATATTTTTGAAAATTCAATATTTTCTTTCACAATTTTTTTATTTATAATTTGTGAGAATTTCGAAATCTCTAAAAATAGTATAATCAATATCTAAGGTGTTTCATTTTATTTTTCCCCTACTTGTCACTTTTGTCAAGGTAATTCTCAATATTTGACACTTTTTATAAAAATTGAATATAACATCAAGTAACTTTTTTATAATAAAGTTACAACCTAAATTTTTTGATTACATTGTATTAATTGTTCATATTTTTTATATTTCATCAATATGATCTCAAATATAAGTGAGAAATCAAATTCCCACTTCATCTTATTGATGCTTACAAGCAAAATGATGAGTATTTGATTTGATATAAGGTTTTTCTATATGTTTGAAACTTGTATAGATCCTTCCATTTTCTAATACTTGCACATTTAAATTAAGTTTAAACAAAAATAATGATGGAACCTCTTGAACAAACTGGTTTTTTTTCTCAAAGATATTTGAAATAAGAAGTCTCATGTACAACTTTTATTTCAGGACATTTAGGTGGACTTGACTCACTCTTTTGTAAGTTTTGTGTTGATTCTCTCGTATAAGTTTCTTGCTAATTGGTCAAAATGAGATATTTTTCCAATCGGAATTCTCACATTGTGTCTACATGAGATTGTTCAAATGTAGTTAATGTAGTAATGTACACTAACTTTGGATGTTAAGTAGTCTAAGTGAGACATAAAATACCTTTCATTGAGTTCTATATGACACATGTTTTGGGTCACGATGCCCCACCATTGGGCCTTCCATGTCACACATGTAGACCCCTCTCATCGCCATCCATAAAACATCTCAATCACCATCAACCACTTGTCGTCAATGAAAAATTTACATGTTCTACCATCAACAAAAAGTTTCCTTGTTTTGTTGTCAACAAAGAACTTTCATGTTCTATTATAATGCGAAATTACTTGTTCTACTACGAACATGAACAAAAAACTTTGCCAACAAGGAGGAAACTGCAAAGAAATGTCTTTCAAATATTTTCCAAAAATAGGCGAATGGGAGTTTTGAAAACATTGTTGGTTTTTGCAAGCATTGCACTACAAAGGAAGTAGGTTTAGGGTTTGAGGATTACAATTTTCATGTTCTTTTGTATTATCATTGATTGTTTTCAACACTAATTGTTTGGGTACATAGGTAAATTGAGGTTTTGTTCACAAGGAAATCGTGTTGCATTAAGTGGTGAAGTGACCTTCTTTAATTTTCTTTGCATTATTGAGGTATGTGATTAAGGTTCTTCTGCAATAATGGATTCGACACTTGTGCGAGAGAACACAACAAGGATGTCTTCAACTCCAACTGAACAAATAAGTCCAACACCCAGTGCAGTTATGACAAACCTAACAAAAACGCAACCTAGCAGCACTTTTGTTGTGAACCTCTTTTAGTCCAATGCAATAGAATCAAAATGCCAATAATGCAAATTGAGGTCATGATGAATGAAGAAGAGAGGGGGGGAAGGAAACATTTGTTACAAAAAATGTTGCTCAAAATTGCACAAGAAGACCCATACATGATTCGATTGCTCGATCAACAAAAATACATCAAGATTGTTAAAACAACAACAACAATATGGGTAGAAGGCGTAAGTCTTCCTTTCTTTTTGTTGTCCATGATTGTGTTGGTGAGCACGGTGAACAACAAAAGAACTATCTAGGGTTTAAAATTACTTTGGTTGATTTTCATGTTTATTGTTATTGTCTCTATGTAATGTCAATTGCTTTTTGGGTTTAGGTTAGAAGAACTGTAAAGCAAAAGGAGAATAAGAAAATAAAAACCATACATAAAACAATTAATGTAACTGGAGGTGTGGAAAATGTAATGGTGTTTGGTTTTTTTGATGTTGTGGTGTTATGATGCAGAGTTTTAACTTGAATAATGTGCAAAATTATTTTAGTAGTTACATCCATCTACTATTGCAACTTCACAACAGTTGTAGATATGATTATTTCAATTTAGGGTTTGGGTAGCAACTTATTTGTTTTTGCAGATTTTTCACAATTCGAAAGGCAAAAGCAAAATCTACAAATTCACAATGCAACCAAGTAAACACCATTGTGTTGCATTGTACCTAGAAGAAGAGTATGAAATGTTGGCATTGGAGGCAGACTTTGATGTGAAGCGGCTAGACATATCAACATTCGGCAACATGCCTTCATTCCAATGTAAGTTTTGCAAGATTATGTTCAGAAACAAGAATACATTATCTTACCACAAGATGATGAACTTGTGCCTTGAGTACACTGGGAAGGAATTGCTAAAAATGCGCCCCGCCATCACAAAGTCTAAAGCTAAAGAGCTTACCAAGTTAGGGGAGAAGCATGGGAAAACTCTACCAAACCTCTTGAAGCGTCCAAATGAAGATGCACTAGAACGTTCCCCCAAAAGGACAGCACCACCAAAGAACTAGAAACAACCCATGGGGATGCCCCATGCAAGGCTCATACCTCTTAAGGAGAAAGAGATTTATGAATTGAGCAATGATGAAGATTTTTCATTTGTTAAAATTGTAAAATTAGGTAAATTGGCTATGTGCTTTCATTTTTTATTTATTTTGATAATGTAATGTGGGAGGTCACCTTTAAAAGTTTGTTGTTAATTCTACAATTTGTAGGTTTGGCCATAAACCCTATGGTTTTCAAGAAGCCACCTTTACAAAAGGGTACATTGGATAATGGAAAAAGCCCCAACAATAAGAACAAATCAAGTGCAAATACATCTTTGTTTTCTGTTGCAATTTTACTACAAATAGGCATACCACTTATCAATAGATCACAAATTAAGGCGAAGGCGAGGTCAATTGTTGAAACTTTCATTGTGGAAAGTACTTGTGAGCTACCTCCTCCTCCTTTGGAAGACAAGATTACTAGGCTTTACATTTTGATGTCAGAGACGGATATTGTCATGGACAAAAAAATATTGGAAAAACCAAAAAACATTATGGTGCTTTTAATGAAACTAGAAATAGATGGCATTTTAGGCAACCTATTTGTTTTAGCATTTGGTTCGTGGTATCATTATCCACTAATGAGTACTTTACAACTTTTGAACCTTTTTTGGTTTATCATTTGCTCTAGTTTTGTTTATTTCTTACTTGTTGCGCATCCCATAGGTTGGTGGAAGGATTGAAAGGACAACCCAAATTTTAGATGTTGTAAAACAATCCCTGAATGTGTGGACATCTAGAGGGGATGGAAAGAACACCATGCCAAGGTTCATTGAAATGAAATGCCTCTAAGAGTACCTATAATATTTACAACAAAAAAAAGAATATGATGCAAATAATGTGAATGTCGCAAAAATTTTCAAGGGAAAAAATATATATATTTATATTTATAGGAATTGAAAAAATTTGACCAGCAATTGAAAGTTAATGAAAAGAGGTCAAAATGGGGTTAGTCACCATTGTACCACTTGTTGAAGTGATATCCTTTGGACTCTGGTCTTCAATGCCCATGGGAGTACACAAAAGTAGAACTACAAAACATCATCATTGGAGTGGAAAGGGATTCACAACAATTAGCATTGGATACAAAGTGTTTGCACATAGTTCAAGCATTCAAATTATTTTGCAAATCTACATTTGGGAGACTACATCCACTTGCTCATGCAAACAAAGGATTAATTGTACGCAACATCCTACATTATTGTCGTGAACAAGGAAATTTTATTAAGCTAACCATTGCAGTTCAAGATGTTCTTAACTTTTGGTTTTTTATGTTTTTTAAATTGTGTTAGTGTCATGAAAATATTACTCGATTCAACAAGATTTATTGGGGCTACTTGGATTTGATTTGTAACTACATAATCCACTTGTTGAGAAGATCCAACGATTCATGTCCAAGATTATTCATAGAACAATTTCAGATTTATTACGTATTGGAATGGCAAAGGAGTTGGAAGACATGTGGTGCAACATTGATGTTAGGCATGATTGTAGGCCAATCTTGGACCAGCTATTTGCTTCACTACCTTTCCACTTGTTGTATTTCTTGTAAACAATTGTTTTAATAAAAAATTCACACAAAACATTGCTTCCAATACAATTACCAAATTTATCTTTGATATGTTGAATCCAACATATGTTTGTCATAATGTGGAAATGTTCCACCTTGAACTAATGTTTAGCCTAATTTACAAATGTTCCACCTTTGAACAAAACTTTTATGAATAGGTGGTCAATGAAACTTTGCTTGTGAATGAGGACATCGATGTTGGTTGTATTTTTCCAAGAATTCCAAACCTTCAAGATGACAGTGCCTTGTTTAATAGGCAGAACAAATGTAGAACTGCCTTGGTAGTTGTTATGGATTGTCAAGTTCAAGGATTGTGTGTGAAGCTTGGTTGAATAAAAAAAGCCCTTGAGCTAACTCCAAAGGCCCCCATTGCTAATGTCCTAATTGATAATGACACAACTACAGGTGCATCAAAATTTATTACATTTTTTTTAATGTTTTGAGATGCCAAAATATTGTGTACTAAGAGTTGGGATTTAAGCATGTAGGTTCCTTAGTTTTCACAATTACGTTTCTAACCCTTCATACTTGCTCCATCTTATGCAAATGGTACCAAAACATCAATAGAATTTCAAAATGCAAAAGTTGTTGTGCAACAACCCATCCGCTCTAACAAGTCCTCCCATGGCCAACCCACATGCAAGAATGAAATTGCACTAGCTTATAGGTTGAATTTATTTGTTAGGGCGGCCTTTGGTGATAACCTTAAACGAGATCGTAAATTTAATGATCATGTTGACTTATAATCATATGTCAATAATCTAAGTCGTGCAACACCCATTTTATCAAGTTCATTATTAATAGTCCATGTCGGTTTTAGGAGGACATCGTCCCTATTTCTTGGGTTGCGGCCTTTAGGGCAATCCTCACACAACCTTGTTAAACCAATCCCAAATTTGAATGACACATCCTCCCAAGATAAACATTTATTTGAGCCAACAAATTCCTATCATGCGCCAATTCATGATAACAATCCTAATGCAATCACTTCATTTCTTGCCATTGTGACAGATTATGAAAAAAAACAAGTAAATGATGGACTTCAAATGAACGATTCATCAAGTCCTGGAAAACAAATGTAAGTACTATCACAACTTCAAACATTAGTACTTCATGCTTTAGATTTGGTTATCATTAATTGTAGGTTTGTTGTAGAAAACATGTTCAGTTCAAATCAACATCTACTAATTCAATTGTGTCAAGACAACAAATTGTTAAAGTTTATGATTCAAATACAACTCCATTTGAGTTTCATATTCCAAATATGAAGTATTTGTGTTGTTTGATGTCCTTATTGCAAACAATTTACATGGGCAAAACATGTTAGAGGTTATACAACTAGAAAAAAATTATCCCATAGCTAGATGTTCTATTCAATAGCACTGGTTGTTATTGCAGGTTAGCAACAATAATAGCATATTTCAATACCAATAGAGGTGGGACCAGCAAGTTTGCAGAGGAGTTTGTCATATCATGTGATTATTTGAAATTAAAAATCGATGCTAATATATCCTTGTTGGACAACACCACCAGGTACTTGTCTATAGATGCATTGGATTTCTTTAGACTATGGTATACACACAATCATATGTCATAGACGGACTCTTGTATCACCCATCGTCATATGTGGGATATGGTGAAAAATTGGGCAAAAGAAAAAGGGGAATCAAAAGATAGTGTGTTGAATTTCATGAGGAAGAAGTTCAAAGTGCCTTCCAAAGTTTGAAAGCTCTTAGACCCTTTACAATATGCCAACATTTTCCAATCTACAAGTGTACATCGTTTTTTTGCAAAAATCTGGGCTATTACACAAGGTAAATTGTCAAGGACACTTGAATGGAGGTGAGTAATATCAAAGAATAGTTGGGTGTGGCTTGATGGACCACAACAACTATCTGATTAGGAGTGTGGGTTTTTATGTCATGAAATTCATGACTAAATATGTCCATTACATGTATCGAAACAATGCACCTAACATTAAGGTGCAGTTACCCTTACCCAACCCACATAAGTTTTTGTTGTAATTGAGTATAAGATTAATTACATCTTGAATCTTATAATTTTGTGTTTGTTGTAAGTGACACCAACTTGGTTTTCAAGGGATGATGCGATTGTAATGTATTTGATTCCAATGAATGCAATATTACAAACATTGCATATGTCAAATTTTACAAACATGGTTTGGGTTATTGACTTGGGAGATGTAACTAGTGGTGGGGGATCAACATCAACATAGTTTGTTAGTGTATTAGCATGTCATAGAAGCGGTAGAACCAAGAAGTTGATGTATTATGCTAGCTAATGTTCAACAAAAAACATTAAGTTTGAGATGGGTTTGTAGTAGTAACAACATAATCTAACCAAGTAGACTATAATGGGATAGTGTTTTCTGTGGTAGTGGTATAGTGTGTTTTATGTGTTTGGAAAGAATTTCCAATAGCTAGATGTGCTTTAAGTTTGATGTTGAAGATTATGAAAGTTGATAGGTTTGAAAAGGTTTAGCACATGTTATTAGACACTAAATCCATACATTTATATAATTGGATAGAATGCAGTATGTACTATGCTACAATTTAACGTCTTTATATTTATACATTTGCAAAATACTATGTGATAACAATGTGGTTATAATCAAGGGGAAAGTGGGATTTTAAGGAGTGCATCCCATCTTGATAGTTTGGTTTGATTTGGAGGTGCTAGTTTTTTTTGGCATTGTTGCTCATACATGTTGTAATGAATTTGTTTTTCATGCAATTATAGTTATTGCCATAGGTTGTATTGTAACAACATGCAGAATGTCATTTGATCATTTACTAGTCATGAACACAAAGGTTAATAGACTAGCATGTCTGCAATGGTGTCTTGGAGCAATCATTGCAAGTTGTAAATACAATTGTCATAAAACAATGTTTTGTAACACGCATATGACTAAAAGACTATGGCAATGGTATGGAGTCCCACAAAACAATACATTAACAATAACAAAAAATAAACTTAAATGAAAATTGTAGTGTAGGTACACAAAGTATTAGTAACTTGCAATTCCAAATCCATATCCATATTTGGTATATTGGATTCCCTTGGCATCTAAATGTGCATGCACCTAGTTGATATGTCCTTTAAGTGATTCTTTTTTGAACATGGGGTTCTAGGATTTGTTTATGCCGTCTAAGTGTGTTATCACCAAGAGCAAATGGAAACATAGAGTCCAGTTTAGGTGTTCAAAACCAGAAATCCCCCTTAACTAGCATGTCTTATTATTTACCCCTCAACACCTTCAATCCTGAGAGCAAATGTGGTTGTAACATTGGAATTTCGATGGCACTAGTTTTTGTGTCATGAAATATGTAGTTAATGAGTTCCCTTCAATCGGCATATAGTGGTTGTCATCTCAAAGATACCAACGTCTTCATTTTTTGGGTCAATGTCAAGTCATTGATTAGGTAGGTCATCACAAACCATGTGTCAAGCTGAAAGAAGACACTTGTTTACTCCATGGAATGTGCCCGTACCCTTAACAATGGCACCATTAGAAATGTTAGGGTGTAGCATTTTGAATACCTTCATGACATTTTTGCATGTAATCCCCTATTTTGGAAGTGGGCAATCGCATTGTGGCCATTTAGATGACAAAGCGTGAATGGTCCATACTTTGGGTGTGTGGTTGATGGATGCAACATATGCAATGTCCTCCCCATAAGGACATAACAAGACATTGGAATTTGGAATATCTCACACCCTTAGCATTCATGAGGCAATAATGCCTTCTTGTTTATCACATACCCAAAAAACTTGCACTACACACCATACTAGTAGTGAGTAAAAACATCTCCAACAAGATGAAAATTTAGTTAATCCAATTTATGTCAAGTAAACCATTCTTTGGATGACATGAAGATTCATTTCATGTTGCTATGGAATGATTCCATAACCGCATTGGTGTCTTGCCCTACATGTGGAATGTTGCAATTGCCAACACACCACATTATTGCCCTATGTGTCCAATGGTCTTTAAGATATTCAATGAATCAAAATGCATTGGGTTATTTGGTTGCCATGATGTCTATTTGTACTTGCACCCACAAAACATGATCATGATCCAGTGGACAAGCTCATGAATACATTATTTGGCCCAAAGTAGATAATACTTTTGTTCGGTCTTCTGTCGTTGGAATTTTCTTTAAAGCATTTTTTGCCCATGTTCTACACACATGCCACAAACATAAAAAAACTTTGGCCCTTGGCCAAACATTGCTACATAGGAAAACAACATCTATAGAAATTAGTTCTTTTAGTAGTCTAATAATGTGTCGGTGTATGTCAAGTAGGCATGAAATAGAACATGCTTTGATGAAAACATAGTTTTTGCCAAAATATGATGTGTAGCAAAGAATGATCTACCAGATTATTTAGTTTTGCAACAAAGTATGCACCACAATACACAAGTAATAAACATGAAATTATATGTAGATTTATGGAAGTCAAACCTCAACACATTGATTTCAGCTTAAACATTGTCAACAAGGATAACATTAGGCATCCAATTGTTTGGCATATGTTTTGATAGTGCTCGAAGAACTAGTCAAGGTCACTTTCTTGACTATTTCCAATGACAATGAATGCAACCAATATCCAATTTTGCCATTCATCAAACACCATTGGGGTGTACAAATAATATTGCAAAGAACATAACACCAACATTAGTGACCATGTTGTGGAACATATTAATTATGTGTCATTTCATACAATAGCAAAAAGGGTGTACCCTACTTTGATTAGTGCCAAATGTTGCATCAAAAGATATTGCACTACCATGCCCAAATTTTTGCATAATTTCCAATTGCCATGGAGTTTGGATTCCCAATGTGAATGGGGTGTCATCTTGGGTTTGTGAATTGAGGTCCATAGGGGCATGTTGAACATAAAAGAAAATTGAATTTGGATTTTCTAGAACCCACATTCTAACACTGATGGGGTCCTTGCGGTGTTTTTGCCATAGTTCATCAACTTGCTTTTTGGGTAAGTTTCTCAAATCGGATGGGAGAACAAAGGTGTCTTGGGTCACATGTTCATTTTTCAATGCCATCTCTCTAACATGCGCTTTGTGATGAGTCATTACTTGAGTCAGGGATAGGCCTTGCCTTAGCAACCTCGTTAAATGAACCTTCATACCATCTGACAGTTGGGAACCTAGAGCATACCAATATCCAACAACATCTTTCCCATGGCATACTTCACCCTCCTTGTTTTTATGTTATGCACTCAAGTATATCAACTCACAAAGGCTTTGGTCCAAATATGGTTGGTTTGCAATGAAAGCTCTTTGACAACCGTGTATAATGGACATACCAAACATTGTCTTTGAAATACGAATCTTCTGTTGTGCTTGATGGCTGGATTCCGGGAACCCCAACAAAGCCTTTTTCCTATTCTTCTTGCTGGTTGTTCTGTTCACTTGGTGATGCTTTTGTTTTTGTTGTGTAGACAATAATAGCTTCTGCATGTCCCTGGGAGTACATTGGTGTAGTCTTGGGGTCCAAAGTTACAAGAGAACATGTAGCAAAATGAGTTTGGAGGTGGCTTTTTTTTAATATAGGCAGCTTGCACCTACTTTGCAAGCAAAGCAGGCACCTTATGCCTGTTATGTAGGTGTAAGCTGCTTCCTCTTTTCAAGAAGGCTATATTCCTGGATTTGCGGTGTTCTCAATTTACATTAAACAAATCTAGCTGAGTGCTTTATGAGCAAGAACCTTTCCCCTCTTACACCTTGTGCTCTACTTATGTTTAACTTCA
>Ga0116228_10002563_pt1 | contig 15775 bp, 9 predicted proteins | sample S1TSphfallax_2_FD_89694 | JGI IMG/M metagenome (GOLD analysis project Ga0116228, IMG submission 89694) | Host-associated microbial communities from peat moss isolated from Minnesota, USA - S1T2_Fc - Sphagnum fallax MG | ecosystem: Host-associated > Plants > Peat moss > Unclassified | place: USA...
GCCAACAACAAAAAAACAGGTTGGTTCTCTTGCTCACTCTTCCTTGGCTTTTGTGGAAGCAATTGGTAGGTAGGTAGGTAAAAGTTGAAGAAAAAAAGAAAGTAGAAAACAATTTTAGGTGAGGAGGTAAAATAGGTTCTGGCTAGGTGGGTAGATATGTAGGTAGGTAGATATATAGGTAGGTTAAAGAGTAATTTTAGATCTACTTTAGGTAGGTACATAAGTAGTAAGTAGGTAGTGGGTTAGTGAGTAGGTACGTAAGCAAATAAGGAGGTTAAGAATAAATTTTTTTTTAAGGTCATATGGTTTTTTTTGAAGAATGGATGAAAACTGATTTTGTAAATATGTGATGAGGGACTATGCTTGCTAAATTGTCAAATTTTGGATTTTTTTTGGGCAAATCCTCTGGCTGGTCTTAGACCTGTTAGGAGCTTTGGAAAACCATCCATCATGCCAAAGCAGCTGTACACATCAATTTAAAAACCCATTCTAATATCTGCCAAAACTACTTCCACAACATGAATTCTCATAACTTGTGTTGTTCCCTGAGTTGTTCTTAAGCTCTTCTTGTGAAGGTATATTTGGTATATGGGAATTCCTTACCAAACAATGCCCAATATGCTGCACTTGATTTCATCAAGGTGTTTGATGTCATCGAGGAATTTCTTAAGAGATGAGACATTTAACTGGACAAACTAGAGTAAGTTTGGTGTAGTGCCATATAAACTTCTCAAATAGTTTTTATTTCTGCACAATATTTCCAAGTGTTCAAGGGCCTAAATATCTAAGTATTGACCTTCAATACCTAGGTTCAAACCATACATGGTGTACAAACACCCCATTTGACACTTGTTTCAGATCTGAACTTTCAAGCCTCTACACAAGCTGTGCATGCCTCTCTGCTTACAATTCCAGATCTTATCAAATTTGGTCTTCTATAGTATGATCAAGAATCTACTACCCATGCTGGCGTGTGTTATTCATAGTTCCATTCCGTAAATCATCCAAAAGGTCACATTCATGTAATGAGGCATGTCTGCACAAAACATGAACAAAATTGACCCTTGAATAAGAGGTTGGACAATCTAAAACAACTTGATCTTCTTTGTTATAATTCCTCCTGTAAAGTCAATCCACAGATTGGATGAACTTGAAGGGAGTTAAAAAAAAATGATATGCCCCCAACAATGCAAGACAACTGACACCAAACATGTTACAAGTAAACAAGGCCCAAATTGCTTGCTTGTCTACCCACACAAGAACTGTCCACAAATTAGTAAGAACCAAAAATTTGGGCCAAGGTGACAATTGATTGACATGCATGTAATTAGATTACAAGAGACTTAATTAACACATGGAAAGTAATCCAACGAACTTGGGTTCTTTTGATTCTCTTCTTCCCCTTAGTGTAGGGCTCATTGATATAGAGGGTGGGTCATAACTACCCATCTAAAGCTTCCAACTTTGATGCATTCAATGTGGAGGTTTCACATCACATAAGAGTCTCTTGTTCAATTATTAACAACTTTCAAGCAATATTGTCTTGGAATCAAGAAATACTCTCTGTGACCCAACAAAGACACTTTGATTTGGGGTCCATTTGCCCCTGTGAACAAATTGACAAAGTATAGAAGGCAACACATGTGAAAGGATTAAAAATGAATTTTGTGGCCTCCCAAACCCAAATTGCAGTCAAACAAAAACAACCATATGGGATAGGACTAAGCATGAAATGTGTGGCCTCCCAAACCCAACTTGTCCACAAAACACAGATCTTCACCATCTTATGTGTTCTAAAGCACGAATTATGAAGGAAAAGTCAAATCCAACCTAATAAGAAACCGCCATTGCTACATTTTTGGATGAAAAACTAATCCATACAATTAGGATTGAAATATAATGAGACAAGCCACAACATAGTGAAAGCACAAATTTTTCACATCTTACCCAACCCCTAGCGCAGGGTAGTCATAGAAGGCCAAATTTCCATGAATGAAAGAGTCAATGAAAACGAATTCAAATAGGAAATGTTGCTGAAAATGAACTGTTCATAGATATTTACCACTCCTGCTCCTTAACTCATGAGATTCATTCATGCATAGGAAATTCTTTGAAGCATGTTGTATAAAATGATTGTGGCAACATAATGAAGGAAATTTGCTGATAGTCTGTGGTCATTGAACATTGCAACCCTTCTTGTCTTCTAATTGCAACCTTTACCATATGGAAATGTCCCTCATTGCTCCTCCTAAATGTTGTTGAAAGGTACTTGTACCAACAAAGTTTGAAATTCTCAAAAAAAGAAGCTAACCCTATGTCTTTGAACACCTTTTAGGTGGATAAAAAACATGACATGACTACAAAAAAATTGTGCATGGAGAATGGAAGTAGGATACTGTAAGAGGTGATCACGTAGCATTAGTGAGTAGCCACAATTGGGTCTTGCTCAAACATTAATGAATGCCCATAGCCCTGCATTTCAAGTATCTAGAGACTAGAAACTGGTGGTAGTGGTTAACCTCATTATGGTACATGGGGTGCCTCAAGAGGTGTTTCTCTTGTGTAATTTGAAAGTAAAATAAAATTGTTGAACTAAATTAGCTCAAGAGCTCTTGAGAGCGCTTGTGCTCTTTTTCTCAACTGGGATGGCAATATCCAAAACCCAACGTTCAATGATCTCTTCTTCCATTCTTAAAATTTTATGTTCATTTTGTACTCAAAATGTGAGCTAATATAATTTTCATCATCTCTTGCTTGAATTTTGCTGAAGTTTCATGTCTATATTGATTATTGTACATGGATTTTTGTACTCAGAAGTGTTCCTCGTGGAAATCAAACTTTGTGGATGACTTTTGTGTGAACGTTTTTGATAATAAGTCAAGTTCCCTTCCAAGAGCTGGTGGTCCACAGTAGAAGACCCCTGCACATGACCCGTGGAAAGAATGACAAGTGAGCTCCTTAAAGCAACAAAGTTGTTATACAAATTAGATGGGCACATAATCTGAAGTCTAATTAAGTCATGCTCTAATATCAATTGATGACTTACAATTGATTGAAATAAGAAGTGAGTTGCATGAAAGAATGTACTTCTTACCTATTGTCTTGTCCTTTTGAGTAGTTGCTAAATTTGAGAATACTTGTTTCCAGTTTGGTCTTCCAAAATGTGTTCGGGCCTGGTTTGTTGCAAAAACAAAGTACATGAAGGCTCATTAGCAATATGGTATATCAAGTTGTACTAGCCTAAACTTGTTCTTCATTGCAAAAAAAATGACTAGGGAGTCTAATAAAAATGAACCCCAAAACAAATGCAACATTTATGCTCGTCATATTACGTACCCGAGTGCCAGATACAAAGTCTACACCATTTTTAGCATGGTGCAAGGCTTGTAACATCGTGACCAACGAAGATCTTGCATCTCCCTCTTCATAAATGCTAGTTAAATAGTTGTGCATTTCTATAGCACCCTGCAAAATGAGAAAACAGATTTAACAACCCAAATTTGAAATGAGTTTCTATTGTTTTTTTCTAATTTGTAATTCTTCACTTATAAGGAATGCAATTTTGCACAAATTGCAGCAGTCCAAGACTACCTTGCATGAAAAAGTGTCAGCAATAAATTTTAGAAACATAGCTTAATGTAAGCAAATCCTTATATTGCAGTACAACATAGAGGGATTGGGGTTGAAAGAGTATTTTGTACCTTGGTATCAATTTCTTCAACTTCTTGCATAACTCTTCTAAACCAATCGAAGGATCCTTGCTCTCGTGTCACCCAATAGAAAAGAGCATTTGAAGCACATCGTGATTTCCTAGCTTTCCTCTTTGGAGGATTTCCTTGAAGTGGGCTACCATAAGGTGATGGAACAATCTCTAGCTGCACATGTATCCAAGTTGCAATGCAAACCAATTCACACAACATGCCAATATAAAATCTGAAAGTTCAAGAATTGAAGATTTAAGAATTTGGGGAAATTTGATCATTGGTATGTTGCATAATTTGGGATGTGATTCAAACTGTATTTCTTTCAAAAATTTCATAAAAGACCAAACAACTTTGGCAAATGTATGCAAAATTAGATGGGGCTTGGGACAAGAATATTATGGAGTTGTTACCTACCTGTTCAGTCATCTTGATATGATTAAGCATGTCTCTCATGATGCTAATGAATGGTGTTGCTCCAATACCAAGACCCACAAGCAACAACATATCATACTTCAAATAATCTTGAGCAGGAGCTCCATATGGCCCATCTATGCTCAACCTTGGGAACCTGCAGAAAAACCAAGGGCAATCATGAAACTAGATGAGTATAATAATCTAGCTAACGCATATTGAATAGTTCTAGAATTGCATGAAGCAGTATAGAATCTTTAAGAAACATTTCATTCTAATGTGAAAAATTGCAATTGTGATGAAGGTCTTGAAAAGATTCCAACTCTTACCTTGTGGCCAAAGATAACTCTCCACTGAGTTCTAAGTCATTCACAATTTGCACTTGAGGTATACCACCATTAGCCTGCAGAATTTTACAAACATAGAATGAGAAAAAAATTTGTACTTCAAAGACAAAGCTTGAAATTATTCAAGAACTATGTTTTATAGTTATGGAAATTTGATTTAAGAAGTTTATCTAGGACATGTAATTGTAGTGGACCCTGCAATTGCATCACAATGATCAAAAGAATGAAATGTTGGTCCTCAACAAAAGAAATTCGAAGGAGATTTCGATATATACTTTTGAGAAGATTTCCTTCAGTTCTTTTGTCCAATCCCCTAGGCTTCGTATGTGCACACTCAAAAATGGATCTCCTGGTGCAGATGTGATGGAGAAAGGATGCCTGTCACCCATTGTTCCAACAGAATCATACAACATTGAGTTCACATTAATTATAAATCAGTAGTAGCAACTAGTCACAAACCTGTGTAATTGTTGTACAAAATTTCCAATGCAATACGATTACCATATAATCTACACAATATTTTGAGCTTCATGCTTGAACAATAGTATCAAAATTTGAAGTAGTAGGTAGGATCAATCTGTGCAAACCTTGAAGTACTCATGAATGCATAACTAACTATGGATCAAGGGTACATGCAATCTAGGAACTTGGAAAAAAGAAAACCTGCAAGTCATATACAAATTTGTTTATGGGTACCTAGGGTATTCCTCATCTGCTTGCAGTACTATTTTTGTTTTGTGTTGAACCATTGTAGGGCTAGATATGAATAATGTAGTCTTACCACTCAAAGGGCGAAATCTGCGAACATTGAAGAAAGAGGTACATCCCACTTTTGTATCTGAATCCCTCGGGCTTCGTCATATGTATAGCCAACACATTGCCAGGATAGATAGATGCCTTCACAACATCCACCTTATGCAAGTGCCCAGCTCTAAATAATCTCAAAATCCTCTCAGATATGTACAACACAAGAGGAACTGTGAGGTACATCCATGTCTGCAAAAAAAAAATGATCATTCATGATCAAGCACCCACAAAAGCCATTAGCAGCAATCTATCAAGTAGTATTAAAGTGAGTTCAGGATTCAAAGAATTGGATAAAATTTCACTCAAAACTTAACAAGTAAGCAGTAGCTATGATCATAGTTTGCAGCTCATATCTCTAAGTTCTACAGGTCAAAAATTGACCAAATGCAAAGAGTTTTGAGACAAACTATCACTCATTACAAAGTGACATCTTTCTTTTATGAATGGAACTGGATTGATGCAGTTTATGCATATATATATATAAGTGGTGAATGTGATGATATGTATAGGTGAAGTTTGAAGAAGGGACGTACAGTTTTCTGGCGCCAGGAATGAGTTAAGATGAGCTCCATGGAGTGCACAATGAGCAACACATAGACGATGATGAAGAGGTGGTGTGAATACCAAAAGGCATTGAAGCCTGTCATCCGGTGAAACGGCCATGGAAGCTTCACCAAGTTTCTGCGAAACCAATGAGTGGCAAGTAGCATCGCGAAAAACATGATGATCACCATCAAAATCCCTGTCACTCCCACTGGCGTTTCCAAGATTTGGCCGTAGCTGGGTTTTCGGTGATCATGAAAGTCCACAGCGATGCTGTTGTCGAATGTGGCTGGACTAGCTTTCACAATTCTTGGAAAATCACAAGTTACGTGTAAACCTCCGTGCAAAAATATGCCCAATACGATTGCTATTGCCACCACCTGGATTGCAAAGTCCACAAAAACAATAATTATTTCTTCAAAACTTCTTGTTGCTCTTATTATTCTGAACTGCAGAATTTGTTTTGTTTTTTTATTAGGACCTTCAACTCGTTTGTGATCTACATTTCTTCCTAAGCATCTTCTTAGCTTTCTTAGCTCCTTAGAACACACTCCCATGCAAACAAAAGATAGATGTTTCTTTGTGATGAGTCACAGACCGTTGATTGATAACTCTCATAGCTGCTGCATGTGATCAATGCTTGACTGGTAGAGCTATGAGGTGACTACATGATCATAGGTAGTTGGAAAAATATATAATGGAAAGCTGAACTGTGATTGAATAATCTAATGGAAATATGTCTTGAGATGTCCTTAGTAAAGATGGAGATTCCCCTTCCAACTATCAAGGGGATTCCTGCAAATTTTCAGCTCTTTAGAAAGGAGAAGCTACAAAAAGTTGGAGCTTGTGAGTTGTGGAATGGATCTGGGCATGAATAAATGCATCATTAACTGGGAGCATACACCATACCTTATGGAATTGGAGGTTGCTGTCGAAGGGGATGACTTTAGAGAGCCAAGTGGACCTTGCCCATGTGAGAGTGTTTCGACACATGGGTAATAAGATGAGTGCCATGTTGAGTTTGAGAGTCTCTGCGGCGCCTTTGGCCACACAAAGACAGTAACCCATCACATCGAAGCCACTTCGGTGCCGATATTGCACGAACTTCCATGTGAAGAGAGCCGCTAAAGCACCCAACCACAAAAACAAAATCCACAACCTTTTCCAATTGTCCAACCAAAAATGCTTGCTCTTTTTTATCCAACTATGCAACTTGGATCTTGGTGGCCTCAAGCTGCTGATCACACTGTCTTTTGGTGGCAATCCTGTTGCCACTTCCCTCATCAAAGTCTCTAGTTGACGCAACTGTCATGCAAGCAAGCAAGCCAAACTTAGTTGTTCAGACTTGAATGTTTATCAAAATGATCATAAATATAATCATGACAAGTTTTTCTTAATGATTTGTGTGACATTGCTAAATTTGTTTCATGATAATCATGACAGCTGTTGTTAAATGATTAATATGAGGATCAAAAATTTCAACTAAAGATTTATTTTATTATTAAGTTCATGATAATTTCATTTTTCAAGATTCTTTATACAAACAATCTAGTACATATAATTTGATCATAATGTATTTTTGTTCCGAATTCAGCCTTGAATTCATTAAGCCCAAATTTGGTTACTTGGTCATGAAGGTAATTTGTTGGCTTTGCTACTGAGAGGGACTTAAAGATTTCACATTACTGTATATGATTTTTTGAGGTAATCTTTTGGTTTGAACTTGAAACCAATGTGTGAGTAATAAGCTCCAGACTTACATATATTCTTGAACTGTATTTTTAAAGAAAATTTATCTTGTATTCAAAATATAACTATTACAATTATATAATGAGAAATGATGGAACTAGGTTTCATCCTTTCTTTTAGTTTTGTTTGATTCTTCAAAAAGTCCATTTTTTAGCCATTACCCAATGAGAGGCCACATGTTACTTTCATTGCTATTGTGAAAGTTTGAAGCCAAACTATGTACCTAATATGGAACAAAATGGGTCTGTGTTTTCTCATTGAGCTCACCTCAATGTAGCCGGTACCCTCACTGTCAAGTTCCTCCATAATCAGTTCCGCAAACTCTTGAGCCTGCTCCTTCAGTTTAGAGAGCTTATTTGTGGATGCGCTCAGCATGATCACCTGGTGATGAAAATTTTAACACAAACAAATGTCTCGGATGAGAATAAATTTGACAGTTTAGCTTAGGATTCAATAAAAAGCCATAGGTGGAGTGTGAATATAGGCTTCTGGGGAATAGGCATTTGGATATGAATAGAACCTCATAGTTTACTTTTTCCAAAACACCCATAACACAACACCTAGTGGACCTCTATTTGGGTTTTCAAAATATGAAGTTAATTGTTTTTTCGAAACACCCACACAGACCTGGTCCACCAACTCTTTGGGTTTTTCCCACAGAGAAGATTAAGTAATCAGGTGGGGTCCAAGGACGGGTTGGGTTTCAAGCCTCAGTTACCTTGCATAATATGACTTATTAGGTTCTAAGGGTCTCAAATGGAAAACTGTCTCTGTTTTTAAGCAAGTATGCTTTTGCGGTCTTTGTCCTCACAATTTGCAAACATAAAGATCCCTGAATTTGTTTTTCCCCCACTTGGACCTTAAGAGGAACAATGGTCTGCTCAGGTTGCTGGGCTCACAAGGAGGCTTCCTGTATAAGCCCACCCTAACAGCTCATTAACCTGGGCCAGGGGCAGAAAAAAGTTGTGTATCTTTAATAGCATATGCCCACTGGAGTTAAAGGATGCCGCCCCTGAAACATGGGGCTCCATCCAGACTATGGGCAGGGTATCCCACAACAACGCCAATTAAATGTAAATGTCTCAATGGGCCAAGGTACCTAATCTACCCAATTCTGCAATATACATACTTTGGAATGGGTCCACTCCACAGGGCCCATTCCATGTACGAATGGATTGAGCCTGAGAAGGTGAGATGCCATTCCATCAAGTGGTAAGGGTTACTACCAGGGCTTCTTCCAAAGCATAACCTATGTTCCCCACTCAAGATTCAAATTACAAGTGCAACAGAGGCGGATGACCACTTGTCCCACGTGAGAAAAACCCTAAAAAAGCGGGGACCCAAAAAAATACACTTTTCTTGTTGGCAAAACAAACAAAGTCCTACTAACAACAAAAATCTGATTGGTGGCTTTTCATTCTTTGGACCAGTATCATTGTATACACATGGAGATGATGAGTATTGTGTTGGGTTGAGAGTCAACATACCTCTTTTACCTCCTCCTTTGTAACGCGACCATCTAAGTCCTTGTCACACCTGCAAAATCATTTAAAAATCATTGGAGTCAAGCTAACATGTACCATATGGAGCACACTTGATCCTTGTCACATTTACGGTAAAATCGAATAAAATCCATCAAGGTCAAATATCTGACCATGAGAACTTGTACACACAATTTGGAGTTTTGATTTACTCTTTTGGGCTTATTAATAGCCTAGAGGAAAACAAATACCTTTCTTTCTCCAAAAAAGTCCTAACAAACAAACGTTTGATGTGAATATAAAACATTGCTCAAGGATAGTTACCCATCTAGGGTTGATTTGGAAAAAGAAAAGATGCCAATAAATATTTCTAAATTGTGTGCTACTATTCCCACCTGATGTGCACCAAGCCAATTGCTGACTTGGGGTCCATCCATATTGGCCAATTGAATCAAAGTAAAAAAAAGTACCCAAGACTTTGAAATCGGGACAGGTCTACTGTCTAGACTTCTTTAATCAACACATGTATTTGACTTATGATTTGACTAGAAATTTTGTATGCTTGGCTTGCCATCACACAGAACTTCCTTCAAAAATATCCTGATAATTTTCCTTCCACTCTCTTCTTGTTGCATTTGCATTAAGCCCTTCTATATGGTCTGTCCTCATGCAAAACAAGAAGAAGATTGAAGCTTACTATATTTGGGTCACTTGATGATCAGGCTACTCTTTCCCCTTTTGGTTTCATTAGTGATCAGGTTAATCTTGGCCCCCCTCTCCACCCTTTTCCCCCTCACTAAGAAGTGGGGGAGAAGGGGGAGAGTAGAAATTAACCTGATCACCATTGGGTCACCAATTGGCCAGGCTAACCTTTCCCCTTCTGGGTCACTAGATTGGCCTTTCCCCGCACTTCCCCTCTCCCATTCCAAGAAGGAGGCGAAAAGAGGAGTTAGCCTGATTACCAAGTAACCCAATGGTGATCAGGTTGATCTTTCGCACAGGCTTTCCCCCTTGAGAAGAAGAGGGACCACCATGGACCCACAATTACAGCTCTTTCAATACTAGTAGACCTCAACCCCCTCACCAAGGAAAGGGGAAAGGGCAAATTAGCCTGATCACAATTGACCCGCAATTTGAGCTGTTTCAACAGGTCCAGTTAGTGGGATGCAATCATGCAGGCCTGCATGAAGAAGAATTCCTGCTCTACTGACTCATCTGCTGCATCCACTATTAGGTTTCACAGAACATTTGTACAACTAAAAGTTGCAGTGGGAAATCCTGACGCTTCAGCTAAAAATTAGATGCAGATCTGAAAGACTTATAATCTGTAATTAGTAATGATTTTCTAGATGCAGAAGATTTCTGGAACTTGTAAGTAGTGGAGAGCTGCAATGATTTAGTTCAATGTAACGCTCCTCAGAGTCAGTGGAGGACGTTTGCACAGTTCTAAGCCGCACTGAGCTGGTCAAGAAATGTAAGTACTAGAGAAATTCTCCTAAAAAAATCTAATTAGAAATTGCACAGCAGCAACAGCTATAAGCTTTAATGAATGATGATTATATTGGGTGGGGGTGATTCATAGTACTACTGGGCTCCCTGTGGCTGAAATATGCAATTGGATTGCTGCAACAACAACAGCATGGACCAACTGCTTGGATCACTAGCTGCAACAGCAGCACAGCTACTAGAATGATATATATCACAAGAAATGTTTTTAGGATTCCTCGTGCCCAGGACCATCAAGAAGAACTTGAATTTCCCCCTATGCAAACATGAAATGGTTTTGTTTGACATGGGAAAGTACAATGGTCCCTCTATTTCACAAAGGGAAAATTAGAATAAAATTCCCTATTTTTTTTGAACTTCAATTCTTGAAACAGAGGTTGGTTTCCACTCTTTTCCCTACTACTACAGGGAATGCCAAAGAACGTAATTTCTCGTGAATGATGTTCATTTGTGCAGTCCGGACCAGGTGGCTTTTGGGATTCTTTGGAAATTAAGGAATCGGTTAAGAAATAATTGCAGCTGATTGAAGAGAGAAAATAATTTTGGCTTACAGATCAAAGAAGGTTTGTATCCGAGAGTCGAACTCCTTATTCGTAATTTGCAACCAGTACTCGTACAGATCATGTTTGGACATCAAGTTCTGCGTACTATTGTTGCTGTGCTTCCCTTTGCGTCTTATGTATGCGTCGAACAGCGCATTTGCGAATTCCTTGGAGTCTTTCATCCCTGCGCCCAATATCAATTGATCAATCAATCAATCATTCAATCATCACGAGCCAGAAACAAACAAATTATATATCAACAACCCCTCCCCGCCCCCCACCGCTACAACAAAATGAAAAGAAAAGAAAAAAGGCGTAATGCAAATGCAATTAGAACTGTGAAATTTTCCAAGCGAACTTCATATAAATACTTCTATGCATTTTAAGGAGGCAAACTGTGGCGTGATGAAGCAAGCAGAGAGCACTGGAAGATGGCAAACTAGCTCTCCTAAAGAAAAAACAGATGGGTTTAATCCATCCTCTTTTGTCAGAATAATAATCAGGAAATGATTAAACTGCCCACCTATGCATTCTGCAAAGGAGCTCTTAGGAAGCATGGAATTAGCATCAGCAAGCTGATGGAATCTTTTCTCCACTCCAGCCCACAAATGCTTCTGATCTGCAGTAGCTGTGACCTTGCTGATTAGCTGCAGCCCTTGCAGTGCATGCTTGGACGCTGACCTAGGCAATTCCGCGCCCTGATCATCATCAGTTGAGACTGCTATTGGTACACCTGATGCAGATCTGTTGCTGATGAACTGCTGCAGGTTTTCATCCGCGGCGAAGACTTCCGTGCTTGGACCTGCCGAGTGGATGGTGGCCAGTGGAAATTGATGAATTTGCGGCAGATTTCTGCTCATCCTTTGCGATGATCCACCGTTTCCCGGCAGCAGTGACGACGACGTCGACGACGTCTGTGTGGCAGCCGGATCCACCACCTCATTTGGTGGTGCTGCAGACGAGAACAGTTGTCTGAAGACACTCGACGCAGATCTTCGCAGAGAGTCTCTGAAAGAGTGGCTAGTTTTCGTCCATGAAAAGCCTTCTTGCTGCGAATGGTCACGCTCATGATGAGCTGACCTCGAGCGTGTTTTCATTCGAGCTGCTTCACGAGTTGCAGCTGCTGGATCGCGGGAGCCAGCTGCAACTGGGCCTATAGAAGTTGGGGTGATGCTTGCTATGCTCACTGACTCCGAGCTTAAGTCCACCACTACCTCCAGCATCTTGTGCGAGCCAGATAATTGCAATGCTGCATGGGGATCTGAGACTGTTCGTCCTAGTTTCATACTCCTATTCCCTTGCGGCCCAGCTGCATCGTACTGGTCGCTGACCATGTTAGCCGTGCTTTCGCCGCTCATGATGGGCGGAGCATTAGGTGCTATTTCCATGGCTGCTGGGCGGTGTGATCTGAAATGAGCCATATTGTATTACTGCGCTGATCCGGAGCCGACTGCACTGGCAAAAATGTAAAGAATTGCTAAACTCCGAGCTTGACACTAGTTGTTGCCGAATTTATTAGAAAGCCGGCTAAAAGCTGAAGATCATGAGACTCAGAGGTACTGGCGCAGCTGCTTTCAATGGAAACACAAAATAATATATATATGTGAGTGTCAAGTAATTGTACACAATCTATAATCAGCTTCTTGTAATGCAACGAGGGCGCTGTGATCAAGCAACAGCGTTGTAGTTCGATGATGATCAGGACATACTATAACAATCTCCTAGTAGTAGATTTTTTTCAGTTTTTCAGTGAACCTAGAAGCTGATTCATGGCTACTGAGTGCACGAGACAGACACTCATCCTGCATGTGACACAGAATTAGTCAGTAAAATTGTTCAGTGCAAACTGTTTGAAGACGTTAGGACCGATTATCACAACAACGCACTAAAGCAGCAGCTGTAGTATACTACCGCAGGGCCGGGATTCAGGTCAGAAGGCTATATATGTTTTATGTATGATCTGCTTAGCTAGGATTTATAGATGTTTGACAGATGAATGATGATGCAGCAGCTTCATGCACAGGTGCAGAGAGAAACTTCAGAGAGAGAGAGAGCAGAGACTAAAGATTGCAGCCCTAGTGTGAAACGCTCCACTAGCACGCATGACAAGGATTGGTGAGGGGAGGAGCAAGCAAGTAAGCAAGCAAACAAGTAAGAGATGAGAGAGTCAGTCAAGAGAGGAAGAGCAGTGGGAAGCAAGGTGGAATTGAGGAGCTCTTGACTCGGAAAGACGTTTATAAACTACAGGACTCTCGTGCACGGCAGGTTCTTCGATTTGGAAAAGAAAAGCGGTTATGGGTGGGAAAGGGAAGCCTAGTTCTCAAGTCTACTGTTGAGCACACGAGCGCGCAGTAAGAGTAGGGCTGAGGTTCACGCGCAAAACAGCAGAGCGATGAGAACTGCTGCGTGGGTGGGTGAAGAGTGTGATGACTTGAGAGGAGGGCAGTGTTTGTGTGTGTAAGTGGGTAATTTTTGGCAGTGAAAAAACAACTCTAGATACGTGAGTGGAGTCTAGACAGCTACACGGTTGCTACTTTACTAGAAGCAGCTACTACGAGCTGTGAATTGAAATGTCAAAGGCGATGACTCGCCGCAGCTTCCGGATTGTCACATTTACTCCGCTATTATGTCAAACCTTGCGCCCTGAATTTCCGCGATCATCCACCACGCCAATCCACTCAAAACCCACCCAACCCCCCCCCAGACGGCTGATCATGAGGACAACATTACCCTCCACTAGTAACTAGTTGTTAGTGCATCCAGGGCGAAGCCCGAGCGCTGCACTCTTCACACACTTGTGCGCGTTCCGGGTCCCCACCGGTTTGTTTATATCTTTTTGTTTTTTTTCTCTTGTTTTGTGCTCTTGGCGACACCAACCAATGGGCGATTAGTTTCTTCCCCTTTTCTTTTTTTTGGCAATTAGCCGCATCCGTTGCTAAAAAGAGTTGGTGATCTATCGTCCTTTTATGTGACATCACTCGCGCATCTCTCTCTGTGTCTCTCTCTCTTTTTTTTTCTCGTCGCGTGTCGCCACAAGGTCAAAATGACCAACGAAAAAAATAAAATGGAGCATGTCCCAAAACTGGGAAGGCCAGAATTACTGATGAAAAAAAATGGAGCACATCCCAAAATTGATAAATTAAAATTTTGGACATGCCCACCCACACAATAAATTTTTTTTTATGAAACTTTTAAAAACTCTTGAAATTAATTTTTATCATCTGTCAATGACAAGAGTGATTTACCTACAAATAGATTGTGTTAGCTTACTCGAGAAAAGAAATTTAAAAATAAAATATTAAAAAAAAATTCTGCCAATTTTCACTGTAATGCATGGTTGTTTATTATTATCTAATAATTATTTTCATTGTTAGATTATGTAAATTGTTAAGATTATTTGGTGCTTCAAACTAGACCCAATCAAAAGTTTTGTTTTGTTTTGTTTTGTTTTTCCTTGGGTTGGACTTAGATTGACACGTAGCTAGACCCACAACTCATCACGGGCTTATAAAAAATGTGTGTATTTATTATTATTATTCTCTTGCCACACCAATGTGATAACCTTTAGTCATAATCATATGATGTCAAGAATGAGATTTAAACTCTCACCTGTAGGCTCCATGGCCATAACTCAAGTCTTTAACCACCACATCATCACATGGTGACAAAAGGTGTAATCACATAAATATAATTACACGTGTTTCTGAATTGTAAGCATTAAAATGTTATTACATAATTATTAAAATTCATAATGAACCTAATTTCATATTTATGTAGGTGTGTAGCAGGTGGTGGTTAGTAGGTAATATTTACCTAGCTACCTTCATTTCATTATTTAATTAAATTAATTTCTTATTTAATTATTACATTGAATCTTTGAAATTCATTTAATAACATAAGTGTAGAAAAATTATAATAATTTCATAATTAATTTCAAAAGTGATATTCAGAATATGAATTTGGGGTTATAAATTCAAGTATAATAATTTAAATTACATCTGAAAATTTCTAGTCTCATCAAATAATTTAAATCTTTTATTTACATTTTTTTAAAAGCTAAATATTTAATGAACTTTAATATTTTTATTTGGGCCATAAATTCAAATACAACATGTTTTCATTTCATCAATTAATATTTAATTTTCTTAATGAAATCAATGCAAGAATTTGTTATCACTTTCACATGTATGTAATTTCATAAATACATTTTATTTAGTATTATTTTATTTGAATGTAAATCACTAATTTATTGTTCAGTAAATGCAATTATCACATGATTATAGGAATACATAGAAATATAAAATAGTAGATATACATTCAGTCATATAAATATCAAACATTGTCAAATGTGTCAACACATCACCACACATGTCTTAGTTGAGTGATTGAATTCAGTTGCATTGCTCCACACATGATCTACACATAGGCACCACAAGGTCCGTGTGTAAAGTGAAATGTTTATTTTGATTAAAGTGAAAATTGGACTTAATCGAAACATACATTGTTATTTTTGTAATTAATCAAAACAAACATGGTTGGTTAATCATGTTAGGTTAAAAATGTAATTGGAATAAATGCCTTATATTTTCTAAATGCATCCTTATATTTTTACACATCCCAGAACTAAAGTTTTTCAAATGGGCTTGTACTATGAACTTGGAGTTTTTGGGGGGCACATGTCAAAA
>Ga0116228_10002566_pt1 | contig 15768 bp, 4 predicted proteins | sample S1TSphfallax_2_FD_89694 | JGI IMG/M metagenome (GOLD analysis project Ga0116228, IMG submission 89694) | Host-associated microbial communities from peat moss isolated from Minnesota, USA - S1T2_Fc - Sphagnum fallax MG | ecosystem: Host-associated > Plants > Peat moss > Unclassified | place: USA...
AATGTACCGAAATTATTTATCTATATCGTGGATCTGTAGCTTTAACCTTAGATCGTTTCCTTCTGCGTACATGGTAAACAGAGCACATAATAGCTTATAATCTGATTTCTAAATTGAGCACATTTTTTATGAATAAAAGTATATTTTTTCTCGCCAATCAAGCAGCCATGCTACTTGATTGCTTTGCCTTTTTGTGCAATTTTTAATCACTTAAAAATCCTCACAAATCTACATCATCACTTAAATTAATAAAATTTGATGTCATTTTTCAATTTGGAAATTCTAAAAGGACAACCCACAAAGTTTATATGAATAATGCCCCAAGTAAAACTTTTAGAAATATATGTTTTTGGGACAAAGAAATTGAAAAACAAACAAAAATTATAATTCATAAGGACGTATGAAAATATGGTCCAATTTTAACCATTCAAAAGTCCCTAACTATGAAATGGTTAAGGTTTTCAAAGAAAATGATTCCTCATTTCAGTTTATCATCTCATAATATATCACATATTGAATCCCAATAACAAATTTGAAATGTGAATCAATATAAAATTTCCATTTTGTGATGTTTCAGTCAAATGACTAATCCATAATTTTCAATCTCAAAAGTCCATTACTTTTAGCAAATGATTTTTTAATCAATAAATAACCATGTAGTTTTCTTCATAATAAAATTGTTAATTTAGATCCAAGTCCCAATTAGTAGATTTAAGGATATATTAATCACCATATGCATTTGAATGAAAAATACCCAAGAACAATTTTCATTTTGTCACAAAAATGAACTACTTAGCCATGCATTCATCCACTAGACACCATGTGACATCTATTCAACTTGAATTGCAACTATAACTCTTAATTGCAAATATACATGTAACTAAATGTGAAAAAAATTTGAATTGGCAAATGAAATTGCAAGATTTAGTGGTCTAATGTTTTTCCTTTAATGTTTTTGAATGAATTAAGTGTTGGATGTGTAATAAAATTTGGTACATTTGCGAAGATTTCATAGGACTAATCAAAATGTTAAAAATGGACCATTATTTGTAATTTCTAACGTAATAAGGTTTTATGTACATATGTGTGAACATGTGTGTTCTCTAAACATTAAATGGGATTGTTGGATTAGTGATTTTATTTTATTTTTGGTTTTTTTTAGTGAATCTAAAGAATTCATTGCAATTGTCATTTAAGTTGGATAAAGGTTTTACACATTACTTGAAAATGCACTTTGTTTCAAGTTGCTAATTTTGTGTTGGAACCAAACTGCCATTGATTAAAAAAAAGATTTAGCCAAATTTGGCTACAAAACAAGATGAAAATTATTGTTTTAAACATCCTTTCATATTTTTGGCTACCTACTTGAACCATGTAAAAAAAATTTAACAATTTTTCTTAAATTTTTATCAAATTTTAGCTATTGAAAAATCTCCAAAAAATGACATAATTAACACTTTTAACTTTTAAAATTATACATAAAGTCATGAAAAAAAAAAGTTCTGATTGATGGTTGTTTAGGATATTAGACCATTACAAATTCCATAAAAAAAAATTCATTAATCTAGTGCAATTGGCCATATAATTAATTTATTAAATAGGCTAAAACTCAAATTTGTAATTTTTCACAATTTGTGAACTAAATATAGGACAATGCAGAATTCCAATGGCTTTGGAAAAGATTCAAAAACTAAATTGATCCACTGTAATTGGATTTTTGGGCTTCCTAAATGGGTTTGTAAAATCCTCTTTCAAATACAATGCCTTATCACAATAGGATTTATGTGTTTTCCTGATCATATTTATAAAACGAATGGTATAGGTTATGGCATATGAAAAATATCTAGGGACTTTGAATCCTACATAATAGCCTTACTATGATGGTATAATTGGCTCTTTGGGTCTTCATTATTTGTTTAGTTTTTATTTTAAGTTATCATTATGTTGGTCCATTGTAGCCACTATGAACACTAGGACTACTTATTTTTTGATAAAAATAATCTTTGTATCTTTTACTTTTTCTCTCTCTTCTTGATTTTATAAAATTTTCAATGGATAAGGGGAAGAACAAGGCAAGTGGACTTATTGTGAGGTTGGTGAAGGAAATGATGTATCACATTTTGATTGAAGAACACATGATGGCCAATATGGACTCATTCTTGAAGTGATGCATCAAACTACAAGAAATCATGGTTCATTTGACCAAAAATTCTAATAAAAATCAACCTACTTGTGACAATTGCCAACTTGATCAATTAATCATATTGGAAAGTTGATTTGAACATCACCATTTTGATTGATGGTCTTTTTTACCAAGGGAGGGATGGGTTTTTTGGTTGGTTAACTTGACCACATGTCAAATTTGATTAACAACCAACATGGACAAGTGACAATTTAACAATGGTCAACAATAGTCAAAATGGCCATTGCATGTGGCATAATCTTGGTGCATTTTTTTGACACTTGTCATTAAATGCTAGTGGATTAGTTCATTGCCATGTGTCATCATGTAGTTTAATATTTGATTACCACGTGTTACTATATCTATGGTTTATAATCATGGCTTCTATGTGTTGATTGTGTGACCTTTCATAATGATACATTGTTTATTTGACCAAATCATGTCATGAATAGCCATGTGTTGTTATTAATTTATTTTGGTTGATAATGTGGTGATTCATTTGACATAATCACATCATACAGACCATGTTATATTTGACTAGTTTTTTATGGCAAATAATTGAATTATTTGACCAAATGACATCAGATTTATCAATGTTCTAATTGAGTAGATTTGGATGAAAAAATAATGTTCAATTTGACCAAACTTTATCATACATCCCATTCATAACTAACTAATTGGATGATAATTTGTAAGACCTTTTTGACTAAATCATGTCACATCTATCTAGGACTTAAATTAACTAAATTTGGATGAAAACAAAATGTCTAATTTGACCAATTTTCATCAAATACATCCATGTTTTAATTGATTGATATTGGATGATAATTACATATTAAACATTTTTTACCAAATCAAATCACACATGCCAATGTTTAAATTGACTAGTTTTTAATGTTTGTTCCCTATGGCATTTGTTTCTTCCAAATACATCTGGTATGAACCAATTTAAAATTTGTTACTAACCTTAATGCCAAAATTGAAATAAGGTAGTATTTATTTTAACCACTCATAATCTAAAAGATCACACACTTTACATTGGGTTTTAAATAACATTGGTTTTATGATATATATGTTCATTTTGACTCAAGTTGGTTTATACATGTGGTTGACAACTATTTGAATTTCACAAATGGTAAAAAATGAATAAAAAGTTTACATGTTCAAATAGTCACAAAGGCATTTAGTTGAAATTGAAGTTACATATAATGCCAACATGTCAACAATATGCTACTAACACTTGTAATTTCAAAAGTTGTCCCATGTATGAACAATTTTCAACCATGGTTTATTATAAATTAATGAATGTATATCATGAACTATTTTAACTAAATTTCAAATTCATGTTCTACTTGCATACAATTATATCTTTTTGGAAGTAAAGGATAATGCCATTTGCCATGATTTTCACCTTTGTACTAGTGAAGGTTGGAAATGGTAACTTCACTACCTTTTTTTTAATACCTATAACAATTGTTGTACAACACCTAGGTGGAATAGGATTACCAAGGAATCTCATGCATGACATCACTACTACAAAAGTGGGGTGCAATTTACTAGCTTAAATCACTATGGGACCTTAAAATTGAAATAAGTTCATTGTATTTTAGTGATTTCACCATGGTTAAAGTTTTTTCACTATAATATCATTATGTAAACATTGTATTTCACTACTAGTTAACATAATTCATTATTATAATTTAATGTAGCAAATAAGTTTATTTATATCTTGTTTTAAATACCCTATATATGCTACTTTATGATATATTTCATATTATTTTCAACTATTTTAATTATTCTAATGTATACCTACATTATTATAAATTATTATACGTTATTCTATTTTAAGGTATCCTAGTTAGCTTATTATAAGCTTTTAGGTTATTTTATTTCAAGTTAATATATGTTATTTCAAGTTATATTTTAAGTTATTCAAGGTCATTCTACTTATGTTATTATAAGTTATATTATCCTAAGTATAACAACTTAAAGTTATCTAAAATATAATATAATGACCTAAGGTAAAATAGCCTAGAATAGCTTACAAGAATATAACTTAAAATATCCAATAATAACTTATAATAAAATAGTCACCAATAGTTGTAATATAACATAGAATCACCAACAATAACTTATAATATAATAGTTAACCATAGTTTTAATATAACATAAAATCATCAACAATAACATATAATATAATAGCCAACCATAATCTTAATATAACATAAAATTATCAAAAATAATTTATAATATAATAGCCACCAATAGCCATTAATAAAATAACCACCAATAAAATAACTATCAATAGCCATTAATAGCTATCAATAGCCTTGATAAAAAAACAATCAATAGCCACCAATAAAATAACCACTAATATCCATATATTATAATTGCTTAAAATTATCAAAAATAATTTAAAATGAAATAATTTACAATAGAAAAAAGTAACTTAAGGTGAAATAACCTTCAATAGCCAAAAATAACCAACAATAGCCTCACATAATAAAAAATAGCCTAAGATGAAATAACTTTAAATAATAAAAAATAATTTATAATAGCTACAAGTAGCCTAAAGTGAAATAATTTATAATAGTAAAAAATGACATAGAATAACAAAAAATAACCATAAATAACTGTAAATAATTTAGGGTGAAATAATTTGTATTAATGAAAAGTGGCCCTATAATATCTGAAAGAGCTTAGCACATGTAATATTATTATATTATAAAACATCTTATCCATTTATTAAACATTTTTTTTCCAAAGGAATGATCATTGAAATGTTATTGAATAGTGAATATTCAAAAAATTGTTCAAATGATTTTACACTTTCAAAAGTAAATAAATGTAATTATGTACATTATTGAAATTTTAAAAAAACACTCAAATCGTTTCATTTGGACAAAATCTCAATAAAATACGAATTTTTAAAGTTTATATTTTTGTAATGTTCAAAATGAAGTATTTTATAAATAGAATGCAATGTGACATATTATCACAATAAGTGAGGTGGCTTGATGATAGGGGTGTTTGCCTCCATTCTAAAGGTTAAAGGATCAAACCTTACAAGTGGTGTGTGTGTGGTCAATAGTGGTAAGTTGATTGAATATTCTCCTATTTAGTTCCCTAAAGTAGGTGCCTAGGTTGATTATGTGGTCTTCATACCTAGCTTAAGTTTTTAACTTAGCCTAGGTAATGACATGTGTCAATAATTCATAGGTTAAAAATCATGAAATTATCAATAATTTTATATATTAAATAGTTTAAATTTAATTGATTTCCATGCTGCCCAGTTAATTAATTAGCAAATGAATTGCTTGGTGAATTTGTATTTCATTTGAAAGTAACCTTGTCTCATTAGGTATTTGTGAACCAATTCACTATCCATAGTAATTGGTCCCCATTTATTAGGGGTTGGGTAGTTTCATTATGGTAAAAATGTCCAATTCATTCAAAATCTAATGAAGCCCATAATGAATTAAGACACATTTTGTTGTAATGCATGCCACATATTTCTCTTATTGCACATGGCAATTTGTTAAATAGGTCAAAAATGTCCACCTCCATCAAGTTGGTTTTTAAATCTACATGTAAACAAACCACATTGAAGACTTTGTCATGATGATTTACTTAACCACCTACCATTGTGATACAAAACAATCTAAGTGGATAATCTATACTAGAAAGGAAATATATAATAAATAAGTTCATCTAACCAATAATACATGTATTAATTGTCACATGTTCTAAAGATTTAAATTTGCAATTGGGAAATAAACTAAAAGGATCCTTTGAACTTTTGGCACCCTACCCCACCTCTAATGGGTGTTTGCACACTATAGTGACCTTATATGGACATCACAATGGTGGTTTTTCCTGTATTCCTTAGATAAAATAAAATACATTAAAATAATTTTTAAAAGGACTCATTTATCTAAAGTTATCATAATCAACTTTTCAAAAATGAAAAAATCAAATCAAATTTGTGGATACCCAATAAGTAATAGACTTTTGAATTTTGCCCACATTTTTTGTCACATTTGCAAAACTCATAGATATGGACTTTTATCTTATAATGTGTAGTCTTATGTGTTTGAAACTTTGGGATATTGGATGAATCATCTTCAAGAAACTAAAAACTAATTGAATGAATGGTATGTGATTTTAATTTAATATGTTATGGACTTTTTAAAATCCCAAAAACTATTATTATTTTTAAAGCATATAAAGCATTTAAAAATTATTATTTTCAAAAAAAAAATTTGTGATATTTTTGATATGTCTTATAGCATCATCATTTAAAATTAGAAATGAAAAACAATGTTACTTTCAATATCATTTAAGTATTCATATTTTAAGCTAGTATTCAACTACGCTAGAAAAGGACTTTGAAAGGGATTCTAATCCTTTATAATTGTGACACCTTAATATGTTTTCACCTCAATGACAATTTGCAAATTGTAATAGCCATGATAAGACTAATTAACCATATATTTCAACCTTGAAATTTGCAAATTAAAACAATGCATCTAACAAGTTGTATTATTAGACAATGTGATTTGGAAATGGATAAGTGTTTAATGCAACATACTTGAACCTCCACAAATCTCAATTTATGAAGGGGGGTTTACATTAATGGTGTTTCCCTCAAAGCTTTTGTTACCTTGGACTTGGAAATCCAAATACAACAAGTGATTCATCAATTACTAGAAAGTTGTGGAAACAAAAGAAAAACCATTGTTCAAGAAAAAGGTACAAAAATAACTATAAAATCTTTTATCAACAATAAATAATCAATTTGGAACTCATTCTAAAATAAATAAATAAAACACACAATTCTTTAAAAAGGCCAAGATTTTGATGCTCCAAAAAGTTGGTTAAATAGATTTTGTCTTTCAATAATTAGGCAACACCAAAATATAATGCACCTTTTTCATCAAGAAATTTTATACCCATGAATTGTCATTTTTGTTTCACCCTAAAAATTTTATACCCATGAAATTATCTAGCCTAGCTTAAATTACCCCCTAATGTGCAAGTATAAGTATTAAGACCTTTCACTTGCATGAAAATAAACCAAGTTCTTAACCATTACATCACATAATTATATGGTGATGAATTTTGTAAATTTATTTATTTTGCATCTTATTATATAACCCTCCCCAAAGAACTTTTGGACTTCCCCAATGAGAATTCAAAGCAACATTCCATAGGGAGAACTTAGAGCCCTCCCTAAACAGTTACTGTTTTAATTTGTTACTCCTCCCTAGTTCACATCCTCTCCTTGGCCCCATCTCTTCTTTTACCCACCTTCTCTTTGAGGACACATATTTTCCCCAACCCATCCCTTCCCCTCCCTAAGCCAACCTTCTCCTCAAGGAACATCTTCCTTTTGGCCCCATCTCCTCCATCCCTGTAACATGCTTCTACATGATCTTTTTATTCTAAAAAAGTTATTATAATTTAAGGTTCTTCCCAAAACCCTACTTCATTAAAAAGGCTTCCTCCTACTATCTATTTTTTTAATTCTTTTTGATGCTATGGCAAGCAATTGTCATTGTTTCTAGGACCAATAAATCCCTACAGTTGAACAAAAGGTTTCATTACATGAATATGTCCTTTCCAATGAAACAAATTAATTATGTGGGTAACTAGGAAGGCATGTAATATTTAAGTAGCTTGTAAATAGATAGATATCTAGGTAAATAGATAGGTGGCTTACCTACCTATGGTAAAAATATGGTGAAAGGAGCCAAGGGTGCCAAGGTAATCATTTTTGAAGGATTGCATGTGACACATAGCATTCTCGTGTTGGTTTATAATATTAAAATTTGTATTTCTCATTCCCAATTCACCATTATGTGTTAAATATAAATATGATTTTATTACATCTTGATCCTATATCATGTATATTATGCATTAATGCCCTTTCCCACATAAAAGTGAATAACTTAAATTTTAAGTTACATTATCAAAATTCATACATTTCAAAACCAAAAGGATGTTTGAACCAAATGTGTTCAAATTTGTTGTAAAAATATATTACACCAATTTCAATTCCTTTACAATTTTATTCATCAATGTTAAAATCCTTTTCAATTTTGAGAAGGAATAGTGCACATTTGATAAGGACAAATGATGTTTGGAAGAAGAAAAAAAATCATCCACTTCTTTAAGGAGATCATTTCAATTTTGTTCCGAACAGAGTGCAAAAGCTATAGGTTACAATTTATTGATAATAATAATAATAATAATAATAATAATAATAATAAATTTAAATATAAATAGGGGCCTTATAATTTATTATGAAAATATATTCAAAATATGCCATTTTCATAATAAACTAAAAAATACCATTTTATTTCAAGTGTTTCTTAAATATACACAAAAGGTGACCTTTTTGACTTTAGATCACAAACATAATGGGTCACAATTAGGCATTAATAGTCATGCGAAATCGATTTTTCATAAGTTCGTATGGAACGGACATAGATGTCATTCATTTACTTATGTTATTTGAACATCGATGTCGTGCACATTGTTTAAACACAAGTGTCATATGCCTATTTTTAATATTTATGTTGTATGTTTATTTGTGTTGTTTACACATAAAAATTATGCACATGATTTCTATGTTTAAATAATGCATGACATTCATGTTTAAACAATATAACTTATGAAATAAATTTTTTTGCACAAATTTGACATGAACCCATGAAGCCTATAAATTTGTGATTTAGAGGTTTGAATGTTGTAAATGTTTAAAAGGACTTTTGATATTCATCAAATTTTGAGCATCAAAACTTTGCAAATAATGGAATGTAATCCAAAAAATATTGACAATTTAAACTATTGTGCTCCCCCTGTGAATTTTCAAATATATAAAAATATAATTCTAAGGAATATCCACCCGCTTAAATGGCTCCTTTGATTGTGTTTAATTCACCCTTTAGGTGAATGGCCTACTTAACTTGAGTTGATGGCATATTTACCTACCTACCATTTATTGTTTGCCTACATACTTATTTAAGTAAATGACCTACCTAGCTTAAATAGATGACCTACCTAGCCTAAATAGATTACCTACTTACTTACCTACCTATCCAATTGAATGGTTTACATCTTAAAGTAAAAACACATTAAAAGGAGCCACCTAAGTGAGTGGACATTCCTTAAAACTGCATTGTTGTATGTTTGAAAAATCACAAAAGAAGCATAATAATTTGGATTGTTATTAATTTTTTGGAAGTTTTCATTAATTGTAAAGTTTATATGCTCAAAGTTTGACACAAATTAGAAATGTTTTTGCATGTTCAAAATAACATTCAAACCTTGAAAATGGATGATCCTTATTTTTTTTAAATATCTTCTTTTCCTACCAAATGGGTGCAATCACGATAAAAAGACCCACTTGTGGCAAGGTCTAAGTCCTTTTCAAGGACTAAATTTCACATGTGGCCTTTTTGTATTAGTTTATAATGCATTAAAAAAAATAGTTTTTCAAGTTGGATAATGGTTGGATATCAAATTTGAGGCCAAATATGATCCAAAACATAATAAATAAATAAAATTTACATCATGTTCTACATTAGAATCAAATGTACAACTTTTCCTTTAGCCATGATGAAAAATTATGAACTATTTTAGTCATTAAGCACATTTGAAACCATTTTAACCAATCATGTAAAAAGGTTTCAATAAAAGCATGTAAATTTTTTTCGAACGATTGGACACATGACCCTCTTCTTGTGTAGTAAAGATCATACAAAATTTGAAAGCATTTGGTGAAGGTTTGAATAACAAAAAACAAGTTCATATTTTATGGTTGTTTTTAACACCTATCAACAAGTCCTTTGCATATGCAAAAGGACCTTCACAATACAATGAAAAAATGATTTCAAATTCATAGGATGATAAATTCATGAGTAAATGAACATAATGTAGAAAATATTATATTTATATCATTTAAATGTTATATGTGATACATTCTCAAAGTAGACAAGGTACATAAAAAATTAACTATCAACAAATCCTTTGGTTCTTTTAATTATGATCCCACCCAAATGTGCACCATTCCTTCTAAAAATTTTAGAGGATTTTAACATTGATAATTAGAAGGGAAAAAGGACTTGAACTAATGAAAATCATTTATATAGCCAATTTGAGCACATCGGTTTAAACATGTTTTTGACCTTGAAAATTATGGATTTTGAAAATGTCACTTCAATAAAAATTATTCATATTTATATGATAAAAGGCATGAATGCATAATACATATGATATAAAATCTATTTTTAGTCAAAACATATTTATATTTAACATGCAATGTTAAACTGAATGTCCAAAATATAAAATTACAAATTATAAACCAATATAGAAATGACACATTTCATGTGCAATCCTTGGAAAAGGACTTTTATGTTGGTGCCTTAACTCTTTTGACCCTGTTTTCACCCCTTACATATTTAGGTAGATGGCTTACATATGTACCTATGTAAGTAAAAAAATTGTAGGTAGGCAATAGGTGTCCACCTTAACCAACCCCTATTATACCTACATAGTGTAACCAATTAGGCCTTCCTAACCTATCCTACATACCTATGTAGTAAATTAATTTAACTTATTACGCCTACCTATTAGCCAATAAATGAACTTGTACATTTTGAATTGCAATAACAAAGATTCCATGTGTCAATCTAGTCAATTATGTATAGTTGCAAATATAGTTGTGAGAAAAATTTGGTTAACTATCAATGGATGGCACCAATAATGGATGATGTATGCTCACTTTTCATAAATCTTTTCATCTAATTTTGTGATAATCACAAATTGTAATCACATATGTGATTACAAGCATTTCCATCTATGGTGATAAGTAGGAGTCCTACAAGGATAGTCACAAAATGAGTTGATTTGGATAGTAATCACACATTAGTCATAACCATAGGATCGGAATGGACAAGAAATGGAATGGCCTATTGTTAGTTAGGCCATTGTGTATTTTAATGAAAAATGGTTTAAAAACTAGTTAGGAATATATATTATGTAAATTTTCTTCCATTAAATTTACACATGGCACATGGCATAGGTATTGATTTTATTTACTCACAAAATTGAAATACAATTTTTGAACTAATAAAAAAATGTATATCATTGTCAAATATGGTGTTTTAAACAAATTTTATAATATGATTATTGTACATTTACTCAAAGAAAAAATAATTATGAAACAATTTGATATTCATGATTTTCTTCATTTATTTTACTAACACAAGTCAACTAAGTATAAAATTTCTTAAAAGTTTCAAAATAAATGAATTTTATGTTTTGATGCATTTAATAGTTTATGTACATCCATAACATGCAAACACCTTAATCTTAAGTACTTTAATTTATGTTTCAAAATGTGGATATCTTAATCATGCTTGCACTTTTCAAATTTTATTTATTTTTCATTTGCATACATTTTGATTAAATCTACGATGTAATGGGTTTTTGTTTATAGTCAACACAAAGGCACATATGAAGAGTTGCTAATGTGAATTCAACGCCAAGAGATTTTCAGTAGAATTTTATTTTTCTCTTGCAAGGTTTTAATGATGAAATTGACATGATTATGAAAAACTTCAAGATAGTCTTCAAACATGGTTGGGAAATGTGTTCTTTATTTCAATGTCAATTGCATGATGTGTTTATGCAATGTGTTGTCAATTTGAAATTAGTTCTTAGTTCTATCGCTTTTGATTTTGTCATGTGTAGGTGATTTGATCACAATTATGTGCGTTGTGATTATCATGTGCATTGGTTGAAGTAAAGTTTAGTTGGGTTAGCACAAGTATAGGAGGTTAATGTCTTCATTGTTTTTGCAAAGTTGTTGAATGTTTTTGTTGTATTTTTTATAATTTATAAGAGGTTAATGTCTTCATTGTTTTTGCAAAGTTGTTGATTCTTTTTGTTGTATTATTTGGGTTTTATAAAAGGTTAATGTCTAAAAGGTTATTAAAATGGTCTATTGTGCTCAAAATCCTTTTATGAGGAAATATGTTGCAAAGGTGAAGGTAGATTCAATTGCAATCTTGAATAAAAATTGACATCTTTAAGGGTGATTATAACAAGTTAAATTGATTTATAGATCATAACTTCTCATTCATTTTTTTAGTTACAATACTTGGGCATTGTTTTGAAATTAAAACATGTGACAAAACATGTGTCATTTGTTTCAAAACATGTATGTCATTTTGTTGTTTTCTTTTTATAAGTTTTGGGACAATTTTGTGATGAATAGGAAACCTAAATCAAGGATTGTGAACAATGTGCAATCATAATAAAATGAGTCATTACCAACTGGGTCAAAGTCCTTACCAAGGATTACAATGTATACATGGCCTTCATGTATTGGTTTATTAAATATTAAAATTACATTTTAAATATAAGTTTTGGTTTAGTTTTTTGAATTGGATATTGATATTAAAACCAAATATGACCCATAATATAGTAAAGTTCATTAGTTTTAATTAAATGTATAACTGTGATCACACATTTTGAACAAATTATAATCACTAAAGATGTTCAAAATTAGAATCACCAACATTTAATGCAAGATTCAATAAGTATGCACCAACACATGTGACCTTTCTTATGAAGTATGTTAAAGTTGACGATGAATTAAAGAACATTTGGTGAAGGTTTGAATAAGTCAAAGTACATCCAATTTCAAAACTACCATAAAAATAATATCAATCAATGCTTTGCATATGAATTTTTTTTTAATAACATACTAAATGACTTCATGAGATTTCAACTTCATGAATAAACAAACACAATTTCAAAATATGGACAAATATTTCATTAAATAAAACAAATTATTTTTTTCAAAATAATGTGGGTACAAGTTTTCATTGGAGTTATCTCTACTGAATTTTATATGAAATTACATCCTTTTCAAAATACCTTTGCCCCTATATACCACTAGTTGCGATGTTTGAAAGTAGATCGAACTATATCCAAAGATTCAAGAATATTTTTCTAAAATTCAAGACATTACCCAAAAGGGTCATAATTTTTTTTTAATTCATAAGGTTGGGAACACATGTTCCTTCAAATATAGATTCTCATATAACATTGATATGTACCAATGTCAGCAAGTTCCACAACTTGAATTGGTAAACTTGAGAGTTCAAGTTTTTGTGACTTCACTATGAACTAACACCTATTCGGTGGAAACAACACAAATATTGAATTGTGGAACTAACCTTTTGCTAGAATCAAAACTAAAACCTTGAAAAAAAAAAATTAAAAATAGATTTAGGATTTTTAAATAAGTAATTGAACATTTCTGAAAAGTTGAAATAATTAGTTGTAAATCTTCGTACCTAGATACAATCCCAATTCTAACTTGTGAATTTTCATATTGATACAATCTTCAATCTTGGGGAGTGTGTAATGTGTACATGGAATTGGACCTAAAGGTTCTTGAAACTGAAAAATGAAAACATAGGAAAAGATACTGATTGGATTTGATTAGATGCCAATTTTCAACAAATAATATGGCACCCAACAAGAACTAAGAACCACTCTAGTAGCCAGTGGGCTTATTCAAGAACATTGAGAGTGTTGAACTAGTGTGGTGTGGTTCTCTCTCTTTCACAGAAAGAACCAAGGGTTGATGGTTGGGAATATGGACTTTGATCATCAGTTCTCAAAGAATCAAAAGAACTGATCAAAGAACCTACACTGGACCATCAATCATTTCTGGTTCTTTCAAGAAATTGCTAGTGTGACCGAACAGGGAGTGACCGGACAAATAGTCTTCTAAGCTTTTATAGTGTGAATGTTATTTTTGTTTTAGGGTTTAGGTGTTAAACCGCCGTCTACTTTTTGCATGCAGACGGTGGGGCTTATCTTTTGAGAGTGGCTGTGAGTTGTAAGAATTGTTGTTTTGTGAGACAGGGTGGTAGCTAAAGATGGAATGGTGAAGTGCAATTCAAAGGTGCAAGGAAGACGGAAAGAACAAGAAGCTAGACAAGGATAAGAAGGGGGTTGCCAGGCAGAAACAAGGCATGTTTTTGAGTGGAGAGAAGGAGCTTGTAGCGTAGATAGTTGTTGTGTTTTCTTCCGTTGTGCCAGTAACTATGTGATGGCCAGCTATGTGTTTTGTTTAGAACTAGGATTGATCAAGGGTTGATGCTAAAGGTTGATGATGCTTAAAGGTGGTCTGAGCTGTAGAATTAGAGGCATGTAGAAAATTGCATTTGTAGGGGTTTGGGAAGATTTTACTTAGTTCATCTAGTGGGTGAATCACAATACTGGAATGGGAGCGAAAAACCTCTTTGTGGGTATCCTTGGGATTGGGCAAAGTATGTGAAAGGGAAATAGGATGGAAGAAATCACAGACAGTATTCATAGATCCAAAATTTAGTCCCCTTCTTGAATAGTTGCAAACCAACTTGTTGAGAAGAATCCATAAGTTGATATGTGTCAAATATTAACACAAACATTTATGTGAAGGGGGAAGAGGGGATTTAGTGGCTCATCACAGACCGAATGAACATTGAGAGCTCTGACTTCAAACTAGACCCTACTAACATTTTACATTCACAATGTAGGAATGTTGTTGCCACTAGCAACGACTAAGGATTACTATGATTGTAACAGATTTAGATAGGTTGATGGGTTTGCAGCTTTGTAGGAATTGTCCGATGATGGAGGATCAAGAGTTGTAGAATACCAGAACCAAACTATTGTAATGCTGCCTACTTAACAAAAGAAGAGTTACTGACCCTACATCAGTAGTAAGGTTGTGTGACAAGCAAATGTGTTGTGGACCTTCTCTTTTAGGTGACACTGGTTCTTTGAAAATTATCAAAAACCCAGAACAAGCAGTTATTTTAATCTGATCTTGATTTTATTTATTTTTTGGACAATGTTCAAAAGGCCATAAGCAGAGGTTATAACAAAAACCAAAGAACCAGCCCCACATGGATACTTACCATTCTGTCCAAATATTCACAAACCCAAGACCAAAAATATGGAAACTGCCAAGATTGATTTAAGTATATTTTATGTGCCCCTAATTCTTTTTAAAAAACAAAAGGATACTAAAGATTCAGGTTAAAATAGCCTGAGCAAGTTTTACACCATGTAATCTGATACACACTCAACAAAATTCAAAGTGATGACTACTTAAGCTCCTGTTTGCAATTCATGGACATAAGAGTAATTATGCCAGTACTACGAATGTTCGGAAATAGTAAAGACATCTGCACTTCATCTAGAACCCATCTTGAAGAGCAACATAAGTGAGATAAGCTCTATCAGTTCAATTGGAGCATAGATGCATGGGATAATTCATAAGAAGGGCCTCAATGCCTCATGCAGCATAAACTTCTGGGGTTAATATTTTCATTGGAACCCCAAGTTGATTAGAAAAGCAGGAAAAAGGCCAAAAAGAAGGACCTGGAACTAAAATGTCAGTGATGGGAAGAAGCCTATTGATCACCTTAAGGCCGTCTGTCAACTGCTTCAACGAGTTTAGCTGCAATGTAGCCTGCAAAAGTTGATGATCCTTCAATTATCTGCAGCACAAC
>Ga0116228_10002568_pt1 | contig 15747 bp, 8 predicted proteins | sample S1TSphfallax_2_FD_89694 | JGI IMG/M metagenome (GOLD analysis project Ga0116228, IMG submission 89694) | Host-associated microbial communities from peat moss isolated from Minnesota, USA - S1T2_Fc - Sphagnum fallax MG | ecosystem: Host-associated > Plants > Peat moss > Unclassified | place: USA...
AAATGAAAAGGTTATTTTTGGTGACCATCCCAAGGTGAATGTAAAAAAAAAGAATTTTAAATCTTTTTAAATAAAAAAAAAGGAAAAAAAAAAAAAAAAAAAAAAAACTATGAAAAAATTATGAGATCCACCAAACTGGGATGCTTCAGATTGTGTTTTTGGTGTCTTTGAAAAGCTCTTGACGGGGAGGTGTGCATGGGCTTGGTTCCATGACATTTGGACTTGCAGTGCAAAAGTTCTTGAATATTGAATTATTTCTTCACTGAAAATTAAATTAAATCATAGCTGAAATTTTTGGAATGTGCCTTTGGTGTTGTTGGAAAGATCTTGATGAGCAGAATTTAATGGAATTTATTTGGTAAGTGATGGATTCAGAATAAGTGGGAGATATTAATTTTGAAGTGATTTCTCCCACTTAAAAATTCAAATAAATTCCAAAAAACCAGGTTTTGAAAGGAAAAATCAGTTGAGGACTTGGTAACACTTGAATGTTCTTGCGGTCGGACGCGGGTATACGCCGGGCTTCAAGGGGGCATGAAACTCAGTTTAGCAGGGCCAGAATGAACCAGCCCCCACGACTGCACCGGATGGGCCGTTCTGTTCATAGGATGGCCGTCCTTTTCTCATCCTGCTCCTGACTCTCAATTAACCAACATAGCACCACAGTTAACTTTGTTTTAGCTGCTGACCTTTGGGATTTTTTTTCTTTGACCCTTTTTCTCAGCCCTGACCTCCATACTACCTTCCCACCTATCTACCCTACAAACCTAGCTATCCTATTCACTTACATCTTGTCCCTACCTACCAACTACAACTAACCACCTTACCTACTTACTTCTTTATCCTTTCAAAGCTAAATCTCTACCTCTTGGCAAAACGTCTATCTCTTCTTGGCTAAACCTCTATTTATCGACAAGACCTTACTTCATGGCTAAACCTTTATTTATTGGCAAAAAATTACTTTTCCTTAGCTAAACCTTAACTTATCAGCAAAACCTTTATATTCTTCGATAAAACTTTTTTATTCCTTAACTAAACCTCTACTTATCAACAAAACATTTCTACTTTCTAGCTAAACCTCTACTTCTCGGCAAAACTTTTCTACCCCCCCACCCCCCTTGCATTAAACTTCTACTCATTAGCAAAACCTTTATACTCCTTGGCTAAACCTCTACTTATTGGCAAAACTTTTCTACTCCTTGGATAAACCTTTACTTATCGACAAAACTTTTCTAGTCTTTGGCTAAACCCTCTATTTTTCACCAATTTTTTTTTAATCCTTAGCTAAACCTTTACCTTTCAACAAAACTTTTATAATCCATGGGGTTAAACCCTTATCTCGTAGAAAAAAAAAATTTACTCCCTGTATAAACTTCTAATTTTTGGCAAGACTTTATATTTTCTTGACTAAAACTTTATTTTTTTAGTTAAACTTTTACTAATTAATAAAACCTTAATATATTTTTGGTTAAAACCTCTAACCTTCAACAAAACCTCTATTTCTTTTTGGATAAACCTTCTAATGATTAGCAAAACTTATATTTCTTCCTAGATAAACCTTTGTCTCCTAATAAAACCTTTTTGTTTTTTTGGCTAAACCTTGATTTCTTGGCAAAACCTTTATATTTTCTTGGTTAAACCTCTACCTCTTAGCAAAACCTTTGTTTCTTATTTGTTAAACCTCAACCTTCTAGCAAAACATTTATATTTTCTTAGCCAAACATCTATCATTTGGTAAAACCTCTATCTTTTCTTGATTAAACCTCTATTGCTTGGCAAAACCTTTATATTTTCCTAGTTAAACTTTTTCTCTTGGCTAAACTTGTACCTCTTTGCAAAACTTTTACCTTGTGACAAAAACATTTTATTTATTGACAAAACTTCCATATATTTTTGGTTAAACATCTACTATTGGCAAAAAAAAAATCTATTCTTGGCTTAGCCTCTACCTTTCAACAAAACCTTTTTGTTTTTTGGCTAAACCTTTACTTTTTGGCAAAACCTACCTACCCACACATCATCATACCTACCTATGCATTTGCAAATTGTGGATTTCAATTACAAAAATTATAATGTAAAATGTGGATATTGGCAAAGGAGTTGTAACATTTATTTTAATTTTATTCAAACTCATGATGAGAATAAGCAATTAACCCCAAATGTGGGTATTGCAATTGTAGGAATTTTTTGGGCAACATCCTCTACCTCCACTTTGGACCATTTAATGCAATATGTACTTATTTAATTAAACAATTGGCTTGATAAATTTAGAGTTGAAAAGACATCAAACATTTATGACTATTTGCACAATTTTTAATACCAATAAAAATCAATCCTAGGTTGGATTTTGGGGGAAAATTTTCACATACAAATATTTGCAACAAGATTCATTTTATCTCTCTTGAAAGTGAATGAAGAAGGTCTCAAGTTGAAGTGACCACATTAAAAGTAAGGAAATAAACTTTCATTTCAATCATTTAATTTCTTTTCATTTCATAATGTTTCAATTTTGATTCATCACTCACTCCTAGAAGATTATTTTGTATGACATTTGTATATGTCTATATAGTTTATTTTTATGACATTTACCATTTAAAATGTTTAGGTTTATATAAACATATTTTGGGATAATTAGTTTTAAACTCTAAGGCTAATGTTTCCATTCATTAAAAATTTTAGTTGAATAACTTTTAAATTCAAAACATAGTTGTTATAAAAAAATTATGTATTATATTCATATATATTTGTATCTATTTGTATAATTATTAAGGTGAAAACATCTACCATTATGATTAGTTAAGGTTTTAAGTTTAAGGGTTTAATGAAATGGGAATTGATTTATTTAGGTTGTGTTTTCAAATCAAGCTACAACTCCTTTGAACATGACATCATCCTTTAACATCAATGGTATGATATTTTTCTCAATCATTTTTATTTTAAAAAAAAATTGTTCTTAATTTAGGGAAATCAATATCCTTATATGGTTTTAGCATGGTCATCAAATTCTACTAAGAATGTTCCATGTTTGATATATGGATTTAACATTTGGCCTCCCATAAATAGTATGGATTTAGGGGACTCATATTGCCAATATATTGGATTTTGCCACCCATGTATATAGTGTACATGTTTAAATTATCATGCAAATACTGCATTTCCTTCTCCCATATATATAGTATGGATTAGGGTCATAATGTGGGTGTTGCATTTTGCCCCCACATATAGTGTGCATCTTTAAATTATCATGTAGGTATTACATTTCTCTCTCTCATAAATAGTGTAGTTTATTATCCATCATGTGGGTATTACATTTAAATTATTTATAGATAATATGGATTAAAAATAAAACTTGTAGAATTATAATTTCAAATTTACAATTATGGCCATAGACCATATCATGTATTTTCCATGTTTAACAATATGATATTTATGTGTATGATTGTATAAGGTTTAGGGTTTAAATACAAATCAAGTACTTGGAACATGTACATTCACATTAATATTGAATATGACAATTAACATGTAATTGAAAGTATTGCAAATATAAAAATTTGGACCTTAACATCAATTTATCATCTTTTCTTGTATAATCAATTCAAGGCATAGTTTCAAACATGGGTCGTGTTTCAAAATTTCAATCTATTGATATTCAAAAGTCAAGGAGGTCACCTTTTAACAACATGGACTTAGTGTGGAAAAATGATGTTTGACATGGAAAGGCACATATAATTGAGGTTGAATGTGCATACATCTCACATGCACGGATGTTATAATTTTTAAATGGTGAACAAATCCATGAAGATTCTCCAATGGAGTGGAACATTTATAAGTAGGTACCCCCACAAAAAAATGTAAAAATGCTAAGAATCCAAAACCACCTTGGCCATATTTGGTATGATGTTTTTATTATTCACTCTTGTTATATGATTTTTTAAAAATGTCATATGGTACCCAACCATAGGTCCTAAATTGTTTGCACATTTTGTAAACCCTAGGCTATCATGTGTTTTTGGTCATGTTTGTTATTGGTGCAAAAAGCCAAACAACTACAACAAACAATTATATGTGTGTGTTTTTTTAATATTTATTTTTGTTGGTGTATTGTCATGTGTGTTGTTTTTACCTTTGTTGCAAAGTGAAAATAAAGTAACAATAAAAGAATTAGAAATAGGAGAAGATTTTTTTTAAAATCTTGAATAAAGGTGAACATGAAGCTTTATATATTATGGGTTTTGTTTTGTGATTTTTTGCAAATTATGGTTTTATAAAATGGTATAAACCTTGGGCCCTAAACCGTAAACCCAAATAAAAGCTTGAATTTGCACACATCAAAGCTTATGCACAAATCAAATAGAAGAAAAAAAACATGTTTATTTATTTCTATGTGATTCCAAGCTATGAAAAAACTAGAAAAGTTTTGACCATCAACTAGACACCCAAAAAAGAACAAAAATGCACATGCAAAAGCTCCCCTCTTTTTCCCCTCCCCTCCTTCCAAACCCAAAGACCCTTTCCCTAATGTAATGTCACACACAAAAAACACAAGCTCCAAAAGTTTTGGAGCCATGGAAAAAAATGTCCCAACCACCAAGTATAAACTCATTTTCCACCCCACACACAAACAAAAAAAGAAAAGAATAAAAGGCCCACAAGCAAAAGTCATCACCAAAACTTGTAAAGCCATGACCAAAGCTTGGAAGTTTAAAAAAACATAGAAAGAAAGAAACATGCCACCTCCAATCCCACATACAAGGGAAAAAAAGACTCTTACAATATTAAAACAACACACATGAAGAAATATGCATACAAATAAAACCCCACCATGCTTACCATAAACATAAAGTCTCCCACAACTTGTTATATGATCCCTCACATAGAGAGCAAAAAACACATTCACAATGCTAAGTCTTTCAAGAATAAATCATTGTTCACATTTTTCCTACCAACTCCAAAAATGATTAGTAATTATTATTATTATTATTTTGTAAAGTCCTTAAAGAGCTAGGATTCCAAAGATTTTCCTTTGTTGAAAAACTTATTATATGAGGAAATTTTTGATGGTTCAACCACTTCAAGCGCAAATTGTTGGGGGGTTGCACATTATAATGTACAAAATAAATCTTGTCATAATGTTGTACTTTTCATTTCAAAAATTGATGTGATGTATTGTATAATTTGAAATGGTTTAATGATGAAAATGTTTAATTAACGATGATTCACATATTAGTCCATTAAACTATTGCGAATATTTTGAAAAATAAAATAAAATTCAATCTTCAATTTGAATATTTCTTTTATAACATAAATGTTATCAAAAAACAACAAATTTCAATAAAACAATTACAACATACAACTTTTTGTTGAAATTTCTTAATGAAAATTTGCACATACAATTATTGAAACATGATAAATAATATTTAAAAACTTTTGACACAAGTTACCTACTTTCTTTTTTTGTGGTGTGACATTGACACATTTAATTTTCAAAAGTACATTTTGGTGATATAAAAACTTTTTTTGCAAAACAAATGTTTGGAAATCATTTTTTAATCAAATTACAAGTGGGCAAGGTGTTGATTATTTTATAAAATTGAGGTGGGGTTTTAATAGAAAAGAAAGTATAACACTATCAAATAAGGTGTTTTAAACAAGTTTTATAATGTGATTACTAAACATTTAGTCAAATAAACAAATATTGAAACAATTTGATATCCAATATTTTAAAAGTTTATTTGATTTTTAAAAACCCAATTCAGCTAAATATAAATTTTAAAAAAAGAATTTAGACTTATGATATTTTTAATAATTTATGTACATATATTTTTTACTCCTTATGTGTACATCATAATGTGCAACCGCTTTATTTTGCATATTTCCACCATTATTTTGTACATGCTATCTTTATTTTCGACCATTCATATTCAGGTTCATTACTTTTCATCAAAATATGTTATTTTATAATCAATTTCCAAAGTTAAAAGTTCTAAATTCATTTGGTAAACACTGCAAATTCATTTAAAAATTTTAAGCATATGGATGTGATCCATATATGATGCTTCTATTAACCTTTTTTTTCAAGTGTGTTTTCAAAAGATTTTTGAAAATGTCATTTTTCAACATGTCTAAAAAAATGTTGTACCACTTTGGGCATTTAGGGTTAAGCCTCTTGTAAGGTCACCTATCCTTATACTATTTCAATTGAAGTGACCTTAATTTTAGAGCTCATATAAAACCTTATTAAATTAAATTTGAAAAAAAAATCCATTTACAAATATTTTTGAAAATAAAAATCATTTAAAATTCAATGACTTTTGCTCCATTGGTCAAAAAATTGTAAAACAAAAACATGCACATCACCTCATTTAAGGCTTTCCAATGACACCAAAAGCAAAACACATGGCCATATGAAACCTTGTTAAATTAAATTTGAAAAGAAATAATTTACAAATAGTTTTTGACAATGAAAATCATTTAAAATTCGATAACTTTTGTTTTGTTGGTCAAAAAATTTGTAAAACAAAAGCATGCACATCACCTCATTTAAGGCTTTCCAATAATACCAAAAGCAAAACACATGGCCCAACAATTTGAGAGAGGTGATGTTTGATCACATTTAAACAAAGAAACAAACACATATCTTAAATACATAGATGTCCCAAATGTGTACGATGCTTTTGAAAAATATAATTTCCTTCATGTATTGAGTTGCATTGTTGAATCAACATGTATGTTGCCATTGGAAAATGCCGGCATAAATTGTTTTAAGTGTATGTGGAAGGCACATTACCAAGTGGAATTTATCCTCCCCAAATGATGAAACATAAAAAAATAGAATGGAATGCATGCTCCAATGAGCATTTTTCTTTTTGAAATGCCCTACCTTTTTTTTCTTTTTTTAAATTTTTTCTTAAGATACTCAATAGGTGTCATGAGGGAAAAAAAAAAAGAATTTTTTTTTTATGTTGGTGCTTACATGTGTAACACCCATGGAGCTAGGCATTCCCAAAATAAGTGCCCCTCAATTTCGTACTAAGTGGGTGCTTACAATATTTGGGGAATTTCCTTGGGCACTTATGTACACAATAACATCCCCTATTATTTGGGTCTCTCAGAAAACTAACTATTGGGCCTAGGGGCCAATGTTGGTAAATGCCAAAAATAATAATAATAATAATTATTATTATATATATATATATATATATATTGAAAAAAAAATAATGCATTTTGGTAAGGGAAATTTTACTAAGTGGGAAAATTCAAAAGAAGTAAAGAAGCGAGGCCTTCCACTACACATACCATATGTATGAAGTTTTAATTTTTTTTTAGAGAAAATGTGTCCCAAAAAATCTGAATATAGCCTAATATATTAATTAATGTAGCCTAAATTATATATATATACCCTAATCTGAACCCAAGCAAAAAGAAAAAAAGACAAATGGGGCAAAACAAAGGAGATCGAATGGCCCCGATCACGCCATCTGGCAACCTATCTGAAGCCACGAATACAAGGGATAAACGATAGTAGAAGGGCCAGGTGAATTGAACCTTCCGTTACCGGTGGTCACCGGTCAAGGACACGCCACAAAAGGTGGGGTCCCTGGAGGGGGCTTTTGAAGGGTTGTTTTTGGAGTATTTGATTTATCCGGTAATTTCGTAGAGGAGCCAGGTGAATTGAACCTTCCATTACCGGTGGTCGCCGGTCAATTACACCGCCACAAGTAAAGGGGCCGGGCGGGGGGTGGGCTCTCAAACGTTTTTACCGAGCCAAGCGATCTGGTGTACTTCGTATCCGGTAATTTCGTAGAGAGCCAAGTGAATTGAACCTGCTGTTACCGGCGGTCACCGGTCAATTACACCGCCAAAGTAACCAGAGAAGTTGGGGGCCAGAAGGGGTCTCCAAAAACCTTTTTTACCAGCCAAGAGATTTCCGGTGTACGTATTTAAGTTTTCCGGTAACTTCGTACAAGAGCCAGGTGAATCGAACCTTCTGTAACCGGCGGTCACCGGTCAAGTGCACGGGCACATTAAAACCCGGCGGGTAGGGCGGGTTGGCAGGTTTAATAATACTTCTTATTCTTACCAGCCAATAGATCCGGCAGTGATTTATTTCATACCCGGAAAGTAATAAAATTCGCTACTTACGATTTCTTTATAACTAACTTGAGGTTAAGTTTGTTGTACCAACCGGGGGCCCCCAAAAAGAGAAAGAAGAAGCTGGCACACGTGTGTAAATCCTAGCTGTTGGATTGTGACGTGGACTGTATGAGGAGCGTCGGATTGGGAGTAGGCCAAAGAAGAAGCAGAGGATCTGATAAAACCGGACACAAGAGGAGAGTCCCTTCTCTTTCTGTGGACTGACGAACACAGAAGACAGAAGAGAGAGAGAGAGAGAGAGAGAGACGCAGGCACAGATTTGCACAAGTGTGTAGGATTCTTCTTCTTGCTTCCCACTACTACTACTACTACTACCATGGCTCGTCTTCTACAGATTTGGAGCGCTTCCATGCTCCTCCTTGTCCTCATGATCCTGCCTGCTGTTCAAGGTATTCACGAAACTGGCTTTCAGCTCTTACAGGATCTGTTTTCATCTCCTTTTTTGGTGAAGTTTCGAGGAGTTTCTAAGGCTGTCATATGCTTTGGCCGAAGGTTTTTTTTTTTTTTTTTGGTCGAATTTTTCCTTCCTCATGCATTTTGTTGATAATATTATCTTCTAGATGAAAAGTCGTCGGAATATCTCTTTCTCTCTCTCTCTCTCTGTGTCTGTGTCTTCTGTTAGTTGTAAACTTCTAGATTGAAGGTTTTCTAGAGAAGTTTTTTGGACCTGTGTTGTTTTCAATAGTTTAGTCTTATCGTTTGGTTTGTACTTTGGACCATTCCTGGTTTGTGTATATAACCAGATTCCAACGAAATCTTGTAAATCTGAACGTGTTTAGGGTTTTCTTCCTTCTCTGAATGACTTGATTTCAGTGACGTCTGTTGAAATGAATTGGATTTTGGAATTTATTTTTCTCCATTTATACTTTTGGGGTTTTTTTTGGGGGGGGGGTCCAAGTGTTGTTGGTATGCAGACAGATCACTACAGTGCCTGGAAAAAACAAAAACATGGTTTTAGTAGGGGTTAAGGTTAAGATTTTTTCTTAGATTTTGGAGCCTGGTCTGTGGTTAGGCCTGCAGTTGTTTTTCCTCTTACTGCTTGATCTATTGAACTTGATTTAAGGAAAAAAGAAGTTATAGATCATGAGGACTTTGAATCCATGGATTGAGAATGCATACCTGATCCATGTGTGTCTGATCTTTGTTGGTGGCCACTTTGCACTTTTCAAGTGTTTGTTACTACTAACCTGCATCTGGTGCAAGTGATTTGATACAGAGATTTGGCAGTACAGTTTTTGTAGTTTTAGGTTGGTTGGAGCATTCCTATTAGCTTTAAGATTGATCCCTAGTGTTGCAGAAATGACTTTTATGCAGTCTTTACTGATAGCTCATTTGTATGTAGCTAGCTAACAATGGTTGTTGCCTGGATTGACAATCAGGTGTTGAAAAAGTGAAGGTGGAGTTGTACTCAGAATCCTTGTGCCCATATTGTGCAAATTTCATCATTAATTATCTCAACCCATTCTTCAACAATGGGCTCATTGACATTGTGGAGTTGCGGATCATCCCATATGGAAATGCTCATATCCATGCAGATGGCTCTCTCACTTGTCAGGTACTTTTCCTCTCTTCTTGGAAATTGGATATAGTAACATTCAGGTTTCCATGAATTTTCCTTCCCCAAGGAAACCAGGTCTTTGTTTGATATTTATTGAAAGATGTTGCTTGAGGTTGGTGGATTCATGTAGCACATTACTTTGCCATTTTAGTGACAGAAAACTCAGTCATCTGAAGTCTAGCAGAAATTGTTCTTGAGGCAGTGAGTGATAGTCTAGTGTATAGGAAGAAGATTTCACCTTAAATTGTATATTGTAGTGTTGCATCTCTCTAAGAGATATTCTGTCCTGACACAATCTGTGGTTTATGAATCTGGATGATTAAGCCAAATCTTCATTCTTTCTGAAAAGAAAAATGGAATTAGTGAGCATCTCAGCTGCAGAACACAGTGACCAAAAGCTAAGGTAAAAGAAGATTTAGCGCAGAAATAATATTGTTCATAAGGGGATGAAGCTGAGACCCCAAATGTTGATTGATCCCTGGTTGCATCCACTCAATGTTTTTTAAGACTAAACAGGATTAGCCAAGCTGAAAGCTGGAATGTTCATTAGTAATTCACATAAAGCTGTGGTAATCATCTGATTAGTGATAAATTTATCCATTCTGGGTTTTGGGACAGCATGGACAAGATGAGTGCTACTTGAATATTATTCAAACATGTGCTATCCGCCTTTGGCCAAAAGTGGTACTGATTCTTTTACCCTTCTTTTCTTCCCAAAAGCTGTCATCTTCTGAGCCTTTTTGCCACTGCAGTTTTGTTCTTTCTTAATGAAGAGGCAATCAGAGCATTTGCTATATAATTTCTGTATGGTGGACGTTTTTTAGTAATGTGTGTAGTACAATTGGTAAGTGTCATTTTCTTGTTCCGAGGATTACCAAGTTGAGTCTTGGATTGTCTACATTCCCAGATTAACCAGTATTGAATAATTATGTAAGTATCACCTAAGTTTGTTTCAGTTCTGGGTAGCTGCTTCCAAGAATTATATTGTCAGGTATATTGTATGCTTTAGGTGGCTTCAAGCAAGAATGTAAGGACATTCTGTAAGGACATTCTGAGTTTGTTTTATGTCTGGTGACAGACGGATTGGTTCCCTTTCATTTATTGTCTGGAAAAGCTCCCCAGGGCAACAGCAGCTCAGGATTGGAAGTCATGTGTGGAACCTTCGCACCTTGACCTTGCCCCTCTTCTTGAATGCTCAGCAAGTCCTTTGGGGGAAAAGGTACACAGTTGGATCTTGAATCTTTTTCAACAGGTTCTCTGGGTATAGGGTTTAGTGTTTATTGTTTTTGTTTGCCAAGAGATCATTGGTGTTTTATTGGCTCCTTACTCTTCATGTTGCAGGAAGATGGCCCACATAATCAATGAGCTAGTAAAGTAAAATCTACAGTATCCTCTCCCAAGATGGAGTGACCTGAAAATATGGTTGTGAGTAATGATCTGAGTTGTTCAAGCCATTTTATTCAATCTGGATGGGTTCACTATCTAGCTGTCCTCAACCTTTGTACTCAAAGCTTTGAACGTGCAGTTGGTTTTGAGCTGATTTAAAGGCATTTTACAGTGACAACTACATTTTCACAATTATGAATAAAAGAAAGGTGACAATGATGGGTGGCTATTGATTGGCAGCTGGAGCTGGAATTTGCAGCTGAAACAGACAGGTTGCAACCACCGCACAAATATGTCCCATGGGTGCTTGTCAATGGCGAGCCTTTGTACGAGGTCTGTCTCTTTTTCTTTACTATGAATACCCACTAACAAGCCTATGCACAACCACAGACTTTACACATCAATTCCATGGTTAAATGCTGTAGTGAACTACAGCTGACCCATGACCACGCCTATGTGCCATTCACAGCTTTGCTACTGATACATGCTGTGACCTTGAACAGTCTGAGCACCATTTTTATCTGGGTGCCCCAACTATTGGGGGATATGGATTATGTCATCTTTATTTGAGTACATAGGATTCAAAAGTCTGATTCTCTATTTAGGTTGAGAGGATTCCAGAGCTTATGCACTCCATTGTTGAGCTCCAAGGTTTGTATGAGCTGAGAGAAGCTTCTTCTGGGTCCAGAACTGGCAGTGGTGTAGGTATGACCTGGTTGTCAGTCTGTCCTTATTAGGATCAAACCTAAATTCACAGGCTACTTACAGGTTTAGGATGATTGACTGTGTTTGGTTTGTGAAAACAGTTATATGGATCCAGCTTTCAATTCTGATGTTATGTGAAACCACATGCCAACTTTGAACCCATCTGTCAAGTACACTGTAGTGTCATCTTGGCAATTGGGTTCCTGTGAGTTTTCTTGGCTAAGTTAAGCACACCCACTCATGCTTGAGTTGTTTTTGTGGCAGAATTACGAAGATGTTGCAATTTATGTTTGCAAGGACTATCAAGGAACCAAACCTGCAGTATGTTCAAGACTGTTACCCAGTGAGAGTTTGAAAATGAAGCAATCGGCTGATGCTTGCTACAAAACTGAGTAATTTAAAAACTTGGTGTGAGCCACATGCACAGGCCATGAAATGGACCAAGAATTTGCTGACATGCAGGTCTTTGAAAACTCCTGCAAACGTCAGTTATTAACTTGAGAGTGGGATTTTTAGTGTTTCCACTGTATTTTACTGTCAGAGAGTTCCCATTTGCAGTTTTTTTGTGCTATTATAGTTCCTGAGTGCAAGTGTATAATGCAGCAAATGTAAGTTAGCCCTGTGCTCTAGTCCCTGCAAATTGTAGAGGTATATAGGCTTTGTGATTTTGTCATTATTTAAGGCTGTCTCCTTGCCCCCTTCCTGTTACAGATGCATCTATTTGTTTGCTACCTCTTCTATTTTCAAGCATTGCAACTTAGATTTTTTTTTAAAAATTTATTTATGTGCTACATTTTTTATGTCAATTAAAGTTTTGCCTCTAATATACTACCCTGAGTGTAGTGTTTCTGGCTTACCAAAAGTTTGTAATGCACCAAATGTACTGTTTTCTGGCCAATTTTACTGAACTGAATATCTTTGTAATTGTGCATTTTAAAGCCTCAAGATATGGGTATGTCAAAAGCTTGCTTGCTTTGAACAATTTGTGAAGTTATTCATCTAAACAGGCAATAATGTTGCAATGTATTATAATATCATCACACCAGAACTCAAAAACTTCTCCAACACCAAAGAAAGAACTTCCTCAATTTGAAGTGATTCTGAAAGGAACATCACAATCCTCATCCTCATCTTCTTCTTCCTCTAGAATTCCTCCTCATTTTCTACCTCCCTCAATAGAAGCTTCAATTTCATATATTTGATTAATGACATCCTTGCACATCCCAAAGCTCGAAACATGAACTACAGTTGGAGACTCTATTCCCTCCTTTGGTTCATATTTAACACAAGATAAGGCACCATACCTTTGTGATCCAATTAGGATTTTGCTATGATATGATTTCTTCTATTACGTTTGAAGTCATGTCATTTTTAACTTTTTATTTGGGTCTTCTATTCTTCTTTGTGCCTACGTTCGAGATTGGACCTATTTAGGCTTGATATGTTAAATCCATGAGGATTACCCTTGTACTTTTATCTAGAAGAGTTGTAATTTGGGATCATCATGTTATATTAGTTAGATTCAAAAAGCAAGTTGTTCACACTATAATAGTTACTAGGTGACTAAATTTATCAAGGAAACTCTCTTGTTACTTCTTGTAATTATATCAACTTACCATTTGAATGAACTAGAACAATAACATGTTGTAAAGCAGAAAGTTATGACTAACTTTAGAGAACTTTCTAATGGAATTTTAAAAACATAGTTAAATGGTCAATTCATGAATACAAGGTGTAGATAAGATACAAATTTGAGTGTATTCCACCATTTTATCAATTAATTAATAATATCATAGTGCTACTTTTCCACAATAGAATGCTAATTTGGATGTGACAAAGCAAAAGGAGACAAAGCAAAAGGAGATCTCAACCCCAATGTAAAACAAACATTATAAACATGGTTGCATTTATAGATTCCTTCCTCACCAACCCTCAAACCCTAAAAAACATTTATGTAAGAGTTGTACATTTATAATAAACATGAAAAGTATAAATAAAAAAACAAAAGAAATGAACTTGCAATTGTTTGTGTACCTAATGTTCATTCTATTTGACATTTTCTTGAATGAAATTAAATTCTCATCCTCATGACATCCCTCTAATGGTCATTGAATAAAATATGTGCGCAAAATCCCAACATGAATCACTTTATTTTCAATATGCTATGAACTTTTGAAAATAATAATTAAATTTGTTCTAAACAAAAGTCCATAATTCAATATTTTCATATGATATGAAGCAAATATATATATAATCATTACATTGTCTAAAATAAAATGAAGTCCCTAACAACTTTAAGATCTAATCATTGACTTTAATCAAAGTCCAATGAATTTCTTTTCTCATTGTTTCATCTTATAATTTCAACTTCAAAAGTCCATAACTTTTGCAATTTTATTCGTTAAGCATCACAATCAATTGCCTTACATACACATTCAATTTTATATTCTAAAAGAGTCTTTAATGACAAACCTAACATATACAATAAAATGTAGCAATTGTAATCACATTCAATATAGAAAAACTATCACAATGACACCAAAAGTGGTCCACCTTACCATGCATTTGTCTTTGTGATAATTGAAAAGGTTTGCAAGGTTTCTTAAGACTTTTATGTGCACAATGAAATCAAAATTTGATTTTGGGAAATCAAAGAAGGATTCATTACAATTCAACATCAATGTCATATCTAGTCAACCACCTCATTTGAACATACACAATTTTCCTTTGTTATCTCCAATTGAAGTACCCCCATCCATGAGTTTTTGTTCTCTTCCTCATGTTATTCAAAATCATAGTATAAGAAATCCTAGTTCAAGTTCTAGAAGCTTTAGCAATGGGTTGAGGTGAAAAATCAAGTTGATGAGCTTGATGTTGTTATACAAGAACAAGTAAGTCAATCACATAGGTACATATGGGCTTTCAAAGCAAAATGGAAGATGGGGAATCCATGGTTGACACAACTATGACCTCAAGCTGGTTGGGAAAAATGATGTGTTACTGGCATTGGTGCACATGCCCAAACATATAGGCTATGGTAGGGCGCAAATCTATGCACTATTCTTTTGTCAAAGATCCTAAGTTAAGTAATGAACATTGAACATGCATTTTCTAGCATGGGAAGCTTAACATGGATTTCAATGGGCAACTTTAATGGCATGTCATGTGGATAACATGATCAACAAGGAACAAACTAAAATTATTACATGCATGAATTTTTTAATAGTTTACCATTCAAAATGGCTAATCTATTTTGAGTTAGAAAACACATGTTTTAGTTAGGTAACTACCTCCACCAAATATGCCCATGAATAATGATTATGTGGTGCATACACAATAGTGTATGCAACCCTTCAATTTCTTTGGGCCATCTTGGTATTTGAGGGACAAGCTATTAGTTAGGATTGAAAATGTTTTTCATTGATAATAGATGAACCCACAAATAAGACATTGGAATGACAATTTGTTATTTATGTATTTAATGTGAATGGAGATGGGATGTTCTTGTCACATAGTTTATGAAGTTATTTACAATTATGATTGGCATATGTGAGCCCATGTATGTTGTCATTGATGAGGTATTGATAGATATTGATTCATTAGTTCTTTCTAAGAGTGGAAGAATATGTGAGCGACACATATTGTAGCATTGGATTGACTTTCTTTGCATGTGAGATGATAATTTTATATCTTGTTCTCTATTATTGACTTGAATTTTGTATTTAATTTATTTTCTCTTTAGTAATGAATATTGGTTTTTGTGTTTGACGTTTTAAATAATGTGAAAGATTCAATTTATATATAAAAAAGAATTAATGAATTTGAAAATTGCTAGACATGAAGTGCCCTTTGCAAGATGTGCTTTGTGCTTTGATTTTGTTTGATAAAATAAATTCAAGTTTAATCTTGCTTTTGTTGGTTCATAGTCATTGGTTTTTATAAAA
>Ga0116228_10002569_pt1 | contig 15746 bp, 11 predicted proteins | sample S1TSphfallax_2_FD_89694 | JGI IMG/M metagenome (GOLD analysis project Ga0116228, IMG submission 89694) | Host-associated microbial communities from peat moss isolated from Minnesota, USA - S1T2_Fc - Sphagnum fallax MG | ecosystem: Host-associated > Plants > Peat moss > Unclassified | place...
CAAACAAACACTTAGAATTTTGACAAAGGTCAAAAAGTAACATTATTGGACCAATGGGGAAAAAACTATTAATAAGGTTTGTCATTCAAATTAGGGACCTACCCTATTGTTGCCCATTTGATCGCCACATCTACAAATTTAAATCAACGGTCCCCATTTGTTGTTGGGTTACTTGTCTATTTAGTATACTACTAAAACATAGTTTTTATTTATGGGTTTCAAATATACTAGTGCAATTTTATTTTACTTTCCTTGAAAATCAACTATAAGAACTCATTGCACTTGTTTTCTTATTTCTAAAGCATATTCATTTTTTCAATTTGGACTTTAAATAGTAGGTTGAAAGTATGTTTGAATAAAAGTTGTCATTATGCACTTCAAACACACTTTCTTCCAATTTGCAAACATTCCAGCCATAATTTGATGCTACATAATGGTGCACCATATAAATATGTATGACTTTATATATATATATTTGGGAGTTTCATGTCAAATATGGACCTACTTGCAAGCAATTTTTTGATATGAGACAAAACTAGTGTTTCATCTAGTAGAGCAAAAGTAGAATGAATAACCATCAATATGCCTAATTTTTAATAGGAAATGCAAGCCATGTAAGTCTATTAAACATCTATTTAATTATATCCTTTAAATATTTCATTAAAACTTACATTACAATTGATTTTGTGGGACACCATAGAATTGCAGTAAGGTGGACTACTTTTTGTCTACATTACCTTGCCGGCACCCTCATATGAGCCATATGCCAAGTCTACATGTCAATACCTTCTTACATGTTGTAAAACAACATGTTCCAAATATCACATATGTAATTTATGTCTCACATGTGAGTTACTAGTTGGTGCATATTCATGCATACATTATAGTTCACATGCTTAAGACAACGGAAAAGAAGCTGAGAGTGATATAATATCAAGCTTTGAAATGTTTGTTCATTGAATGTGGGGTGTTTTCCTTTGTTTAGTTCATTTTTGTTTGGTTCATGTTGGATTGTTGGGATGTTGGTAGGCAATGCCATTGTGGAAGGAAGCAGTTCTAGTGGGCAATAAGGTATGCAAAGTTCTAGGATTGGTTAATATGTGCTCATGGATGATTTATGAGTTTTTTCAAATGATCTTTCCTATTGAACTTTTGACATTCAATTGAATTTATGTTTTAAAGGCCTACAAGCATTATTATTACCCCTTGAAAAGTACTAATGAGTAACTTGAACTCAATTAGAATCCACAAATCTTGGGCTTTTTTATGTTGAAAGTTTAATTTGAATGTGGGGAAAAGGTAGCCACCAAGTTATATTATTGTACATTGGTGTTTTTTCTAATTTGATGGTCACGTTTATAATGTGCATATATGTCCTTTCTCCTTTCCTGCCATTTCACCAATCTATAAATACTATTGTGGTGGTAGTCCACTTTCTAATTGCATTTAGAGTTTCCATTCAATTGAAAGACATTGTCTATGATTCTTACAAAACCATGGGTTTATTTAAGCTAAAGGTGTATTTATTGCCTTAAAAAATATGAGGTTTGGGTTTGTGAGTTTTGGGTTGAGGGAGATTGGCAACAAGTTGCTAGGGAAATGGAACATCCTTGTTGTATAATAATGAAGAACCATGGGCTTAGGATTAGATCAAACTAGATGTTGGACATTGAAATGCATGGTTGCAAAGTGGAGTATTGATTAGTGTAAATACAAACTACAATGGATTTTATGTGTCTCATACACCTTGGGAGAAAGTTTCAAGTCTAATCTAATTAGGCAATGTGTATTCATGTTAGTTATAAACATTATTTGAAGGTCTACAAGTAGGTCCATAAGGTAGTTGAAAATAATTGTTCATACCTTGCAACTATTTGACAATTCAATCATCTAGAATTTTTAATCCAACTAGTACGTACTTGTGGGTACTTGTATTATGTTTTTAATACTAATTATGCCCATGTTTTAGGGTCCTTGGGTTCAATATTTGTTGGAAGTGATATTTCAAGAAAAAACCATACTCGAAGGAAATAATATCTATGGTACATGGGGGTCTATAAGTATGCCCGTAGGGAAATTAAAAACATTGTTCATTAACTTCTATAGTAATCTTGGGGCTTAGGTTGACTTTTTCATAGGCTCAAATACATTGACAAACAAATTGGAAAGACTATTAAAATGGTTGCATGTTCATATTTTTTGCAAATTATATCCAGTTAAGTATACCAATAGTTCTGCTTGGTTGTTCTACCTTGTATCATCCTTGCCATGCTCCCCTTTGCTGAATGGATGGATTGTTCAAAATTATTTTCTAATCTTTTCCATCCAAGCACATTTTGTTTCCAAATTGGTTGGAGGGAATTTTTCAATCAAATTTATAAATTGTGATAATTTTTAAGAAGATTTCTAAAACAAATCCTGTTATAAATTATATATGAAAATAACATTTCTTAATCAGTGTTTTATATTTTTGGCTGCCTGATGGAGACATATAAAAATTTGGTATTTAAAAAAAAATATTGAGTTCTAACAATGAAACACCCAAATATTAGTTTATTTATCGTTTTTTATTTTTTATTTTTTAAAAGAAAAATTTGGCAAAGAAAAAAAAGGTTTTTCCAAGATCTTTCTCCTTTAAAATGGATGGACATTTTATTTGAGTTTTTCAAAAAAAATCTCCTTTGGAATGATGAATATGTTTTTATTCCCTTCAACAATGTTCTTCTATATATGAAATGGTAGACAATTTTTTGTTTTTCCTCTTACCTCCCTCTTCATTAGAAAGGCTAGGGTTTTTCTTTGGCACCTCCAACTACCCTCTCTTTTGGAATTAAACAAACAAATTCCCTTTGTAACCTCCTACTTAAATGTTCTCCTATGTAAAACATGTCAATTCATGCATACTTAAAGTGATCTCATCACATCATTTGATTTTGAAATGTCTCTTCACCATCCCACACCCATGAAAATCATGAACATTGGCAATTGTGGTTTTGTTTATTCAATTTCAGTAGATGGACAAGCAATCATCTAAAAGTCAAGTAGAAAACATTTAGGAATCTTGATATGGATAGACAATAAACGAGGACCTGTAGTCTAAATCAAGCAAACTAAAAGACGAATTTGGTGGATTTTTTCCAAAAAACTCTTTTTGGGCTTTTGCAAGCCCTTTTTCTTGCTAAGTGGTGGAATCCACCCCCACCTCCCGAAAGATACCAATTATTGTAATGGAATAGAAGCCTTAAAATGACATCAAATATAAATAATGAACCATTATAGTTGGAAAAAATAAATTTCCATAAGTAATTACTACTAAATGGTATACATAAACTTGTTCATCTGGAATTGTAATTAGTGTATTAGATAGTTTGCAAGAATGCTTCATAAAGATTCTTCATTATAACACAAATTTTGAATGGCTTTTTGATTTATTTTAGTGAGTCTCATTATGAATTTACAATATTACATTCAAAAATTGGAAATTTTCCAATATACATAATTAAAACGACCTATATTGGCCACTGTATTGATGGGTCTATCATGAAAGTCATTGTTTATACTCTAACAAGGGATGCAAGAAATAAAGTAATTGGCAATCTTAAATGGAGATTCCATACACCACATTGCTAAACTTATAGCACACTCACAGCAACTACCACATGGTAGTATGATCGCCAATGGTTTGCTGCACAAGTCATTTAAATCATTAGAAAATGACCCACAAAACACCAACAACCTTTTAAATTAATTATTTAAAGTTTTCTTAATGAACATGTGAGCAACTTTTTGTGTTTTTGTTAAATTCAAGAATAATTTAATTCTTTATATATATATATATTTATGCAAGTAATCAAAATTATTTTTTTGTTGAATAATCAAAAAAATCTATAGATGCAATCTTCTTTTGTAAAATCAAGACTGCTGATGATCATGAATGAAAATCATGACACAAAACATTGTTTGTGACCACTTTTATACATAATACGGTATACAATTCCATAACATAATTTCAAGTTTGAAATTCACTATTGGGGAGAAATGCATTGAATTAAAATCTTGATTTATAACCAAACAAAAAATGCATGTAGTTCAACATTTCATGCATTTCACATCACATATTTTATTAATTTTGATTAAATGAAATGATTTTTTAGACTATCTTAAAATCAATTTCATATTGTCAACTCTATTTTTAAAAAGGTGAACATCATTTATAAATGAAATATATGATAATTTATGTTGATGTACATACAAAAGAATGTAGATTATCATCCCAACAAACCATAAAATGCCACCAATCACCATAAAAGGTAACCCTATTATGAACCCTATTGCACCCATGTTTGGATTTTACAGTCAATAGATGATCTTCAACAATTGAATTTATTTTTGAAGTGTGGCACTTAATTTTAAGTAAGTGGAATATTTCATAATCGAATTCAGGCAAATTGTTTTGGTGGTTTAGAAATCCTTCATAGATCAATTGATTGGTGAGACATTGAAAACTTGAAATTGGACTGGATCATTCAATAATTATGCACTATATGTGTAATTTATAATGTGGCATATGTGATATTAGAATATCAATTGAGCAACTTGATATTTATAGCATAATTTCACAAGTATAATATAAATTTCAACATTTTGATGTTAGAAGTTGTTCTAATTATGAGGATTGTTGCAATGCATAGAATAGACTAAGATTTCATTCAAAAAGTAAGAAATGTTGTATCTTTATTTTCTTAAAAATCAAAACTAATTGTTGTGAAGGTTTCAACTTCCATTATTGGAACCACCTTATTTTCATATAATGGGATTTATCTACACAATTAATTACATCCAAGCCAAGCAAGTAGCAACTTCCATTTTAAATATCCATTTGGATGAGAATCCAAAGTTTGTTTGAATGAATGTTTCAAGTAAGATCAACTATAAGGATGCCTCCATTGTTTTTTAACAATTGATCTATGTTCAAATTTAGTACTCCCAAATGTGAAGCATGTTATTTTGGGTCTTGAAGTAGACATATATTGGTTCCAAATTCATTCCATTTCATTTTTGGTTCTCTTGCTTTCAATTAGGCATCTAAAACCCCAAAGACCCCAATTTGATCAAGGATTTGATCATTTGCTACAAATTGTTTTGTCTTGATCTAAGGTTTCAAATGGCCCAAATTCATTGAAGTGGATTTTTACATATCAAACACATTGTATATCCAAATTTTTTGGTTTGAATGTAAAATGGGTTAGCAACTCTTTCAATTTGATATATAAGATTGTAATTATTTATTTATTCAAATCCTAACAACTTAAGAATATGAAGCAGGCATACATTGTTATTGAAAAAATTGATCATATTGACACCAATTCATAAAATGATTATGGACAATACCATCTTCACAAAGCTACTAAACAATTTTGAAAATTTAAGCATTTGATTTGGTGCCAAGTAAATACATTTATCCAATCTCTAATTGTAGTCATATTTTTAATCAAAAACTTAACTAGTTTTATTCTAATGATAGTTGGTATCAATAACAAAGATGTCCATCATGCAGTATTAACTTAGGTACTCAAATTTGCATCTTTATTTACCCATTTTTCATAACTATTACAAGTGCAAACGATAACAATGCCATAATATCTTCTCACATTTGGAGGCCTTGTTTTTTATGTTGAATTTCTTAGAAACTACCTACTTGAAACATAACAATTTAATGGCCTTTAATATCAAAATTTTGGGAACTTGAAACACTTTTGTAAATTGTGTTGATGATTTATCACTTTTGTTGTTTCCGTTGTTCATTTTCTAATAGATAGGTGATTTGCTAATAATTTACCTACCCAAGCTTACCTTGCACTCCAATGTTTATTACAATTTATGAATAATGGTAATGATCAATCATTATTACTAAATATTTGTATTCCACCATTATATCAAGCCAAACATTTAATTTTTCACTAGTTTTAACACCAAACTCTATTTTTGAAAATAAAATAAAAATCCTTGGCATTTGAATGCCAAACCAAACAAGGCACTACATGGTATCCATTGATGAAAAAATTAATGCAACTAGGTGGGGAACTCATGATTATCACAAGTGTTATAATTGGTCATAAAATTTATCTTGTTATGAAGGCAAGATTTTTAAAAATGAGGGGGAAAAAATCAACTTTCGTTCCATTTGGAAAAATTAGATGTAATAAAATACATGATGCACCATTAGCTTCCACCTCAAAAGCCATTCTCATCTATGTTTCTAATTCTTTGTCTATCCCCTCATACTTGGTTGAATCCCTTCACACTATTTTGAAAAAAATGATTAACATTGAGCTAGCAAAAAAAGACATGGTCATTACAAAGTTGAGAATGGAGAATCAATGCACCAAGTTGCACCTTCCATCTCAAGGTAGACATCCCACCTACTAAGCCATTGGATAGGACTTATGTCATAAGAATACACAATCCACTTTTCAACATTGATTGGTTAGAAGTTTTAATTTTTGTTGTAATAACATTCTAATAGAATGTTGGTACAAATTGTGCGACTTGCACATCATGGACTTCAAAGCCAACCTCCATATTGAAACTTCCATATTCTTATTAGAACAACCACATTGATTGCATTTCCTATCCATGTCATCTCATCCTGATTTTGTTATTGCTTACAAAGGTTTGTAACCTATTTTCTCATTTTTCCCTTTCTTCATTTTTCTTTTTTGGAGGTTCAATTCTTTAAATAATCCCTAAGTTATTTGGATAATTGAAAATGCTTTGATGTTTGAATTATTTTTAATATTGCTGAAAATGATTTGATTATTAAGAAGTCAATTTTAACCCTTAATAATATTGGAGATTAAGTACCAATGTGAATTAAGAACATGGCAATCAAGAAAACAAAATTTGTTCAAGTCAAATGAGTTGGAGTGTAAGGTTAATGTCAATTTGAAATAAGGTACCATCTAAATACCATATGGAAAAACAATGTTTATGTGAGGCTTAAATACTTATCTTTCTCAACCAGCATCGCCCACTTTTTGAAACTTGTACAAGTGTTCACCCTTCAATTGTAATGTGTCTTTGAAACCTTAAGATGCCTAAAGAAACACAACCCTTCAATTCCTAAGGGTGAAATAAATGGTTTGAACAAAAGTGAACAATCATAAGAAAAGATTGCAATAGATAATTTGGGATAAGGTAGTAAAAGAGTTGAGTGAATGATAACATGAAGAAGGGGAAAAGGTTAGTAGGAATGGGACACAAAATAAAGAAAAATAAATTAGAGAATAGAAGGTGAGGAAAAATAAATAAAATGATTCTAATGATAAATTTTCGTCCAATTGGTTTGGGTAGGATGATTATAGGGTTTCAAAGTATTTCATCCTACCAAATTTTTGCTCGGAATATAATAACCCATTTTCAAATAATGAAGCATGGAAAGATGTCTTTTTGGATTTGCATTTATGTTTTTTTCAACATCATATTCATAAGGATATTTTCAATACATTTTCCACCAATTTGCATCTCATTTATTTCCAATTCAATTTAAATCAATTCAATTTGAATTCTAATCAATATATTTGAATCCAATTGAATTTCACTTAAATTTAATTCAAGATGCATGCAATGCCATTGAATATTTTCATTCAAGTGGAACTTAATTCTCACAAAATCAATTCATGTTTTCATCAATTAATTAGCTAATTGTCATTGGTAAGCGCAAAATAACATGAACCCAAGTTAAAGAAATGAAAATGAACATCATGGATTAATCATAACCTCAAAGAAGCATTGACATTGAAATATATTGAATGGATAAAACAATATGATGGATGAAATTGATCCACAAAATATTTAATCAACACAAATGAATGAGATGCGATTACGTAATCATCATTTTCTTTTTCAAATGTTTAGTATTGAAAGCGCAATATTTTTTTCCAAAAGATTTAGCAAAAAATTCAAGTTTCCACCAAGAGCATTTCTATTTTTTCCCAAAAAATTTGTCACTCCAATGTGAAAGTTTGCCCAAAAAAAACAAGGTAGCAAACATGATAAAATTTGATGTGCAAAATTGTGTTAATGAAGTTAACAACATGAATGCAATTGGCCATGTGGGTGCAAATGATGTATAATATGATTTTTCTAACAACATGGAATGAAGTTCAAGAAGGATATTAATCAAAAGGGTAAAATTGACACACATTGATGAAATGGATGAGATATCACATATATGAGATTACATATGGATGAACATGAATTTCAAAAACAGAAATAATGACATTGATGAAAATGACAACACGGATGATGAAAGGTAACAAAAAAATGAAATTCAATGACATGGGTGAAATTGACCAAATTGATGAATCATAATATTGATGAAGTTGGTAACATTGAATGGATGATGAAAAGTATCACATGGATGAAATCAACCAAATGACATAATCTTACAACAATAGAGTTGTGACAATTGGGTTGCCCTTTTTCTCAACTCCCCCATAAAAGTTTCATCGTTTTCTCCTCAAAGGTTTCATGTTTTCCTTTTATTTCCAGCTTTAGTGACACAACACAATGGTCCCTTTGGGGACCTAAAGTGGTGGTAGGCTTGGGTACCAAGTTAGGGCTTCCAAATTAGTAGGGCAAGTTAGGAAAATTGTCACATCTAGATGCCTAGATGACAAACGCTGCTACTCTTACTTTGCACATCTTTTGTGGTAGGTAAAGCCAAAGGGTGAGGGTTTTAGGGTCCGTGCAAGGCAGAGCCAAGCACAATTTGAATCTGGTAATGCCCTTTGTTCAAGGGTTTTAATAGGTGTAAAGATTGTGGCTAAGTGGCAAGTGGGCTTTACGATTTTCATAAAGTCTGCAAAGAGTGTATGTAGGCTTTACAAAAATCACAAAATTGATGTAGGAATCAGAACCATGTAACAAGGCCTCTGAGTATGCTAAACAAATCTACCTAGGTCTTTAGGTCAGATTTTAAAAAAATGAAAAATCTTTGGCCCCTTTTGCAAAAAAATAATCTGTGCATTTCCTGGGAATTTCTCTAAAATTAGATTATGTGATCCAACGGCCACCAACACACCATCCATTGATTAGAAACCTATTGTGAATCAATTGTCTTATTATGTAATGGTAAGGATCAAGAATGGATTGGGTTTGAGGTCCTAGAGCGAGGTGGGAACCGAGCATAAGACCCAAATTCCCTGAAGCGCTTCATTAGAGGTCCTTACCCAGCATAAAGATCTGGTAGAATTTTAAACAGCTATTATTCATTTGAGAAGGAGAACACACACCTTATGTGTAAGGTTCTTCACAATGAGGAACCTTGATTGTGTAAGGTGCCTCATTCTCAGGGTGTACTACCCGACACTTCCTGGCACTGCCTGATCTCTCTCATTGTTCCCCAAAGTGTTACTCAACACATTCTAGCACTCTGGGCATTCTTGTTGGAAAGTCCAAATCAATCCAAAACATCTGGGCCAAACAAGAACTTACTACTCCAACCAAGCCTACCAACATTAAGGGATGTCTTGAAGGTCCATGGGACACCCCAAGGATGTCCCAGCCAGGGACACCTGGGCTTGCAACCCTGCCAAAGCTTCCTGTCAACATGAGGTCACTCAAGAGCTTGAAATAACCCCAAACCAAAATAGAAACACAAAACCTTCCAAAGAAGAGGAGTTGGGTGAATCCAAAAAAATATTCACATATGAATTGGCAGCATGTCATTCATCTTTCACCTCCACAGTTCCAACTACAAGAAAAGAAAATACATGTATGTCTGTGCATAGCTAGGATGTTAGAGTTCTCCGTCAAGTCACCCTCTGTTTCACTCCTATCTCCGCTACTTTCGACCCCCTGTCCCCTCTTTCAGTGGTATCTGCAAAGTAAGGAAATTTTATTAAATTTGCGAATGAAATGCTGAAACTCAGCATTTAATGCACAAGGTTCTAGAGTAATTATAGTAGTTGTACAGGTAGGACCAGTGAAAATATATGTAGCAGCAGTGGAGGCGCTCAGGAAGAAGGAAAGTCAGGATAAAACTCAGTTTACCACCAAAATTGGTGGAAAAACTACTTTGGGTCCCAGTTATTTCCTTTTGTAAGATTTTCATTCCCAGTTATGGGCTTGATGCCCTATTATGCCGAAACTGGCCGTTTTCGTCCCCTAATCGCCTGACTTTACGGAGAACTCTATTAAATACTAAGTTCTAACTATTGAGAGGAAGTTAGTACAAAATACAACATTAAAATAATTTAGAATCATTTTCTTTGGTTTTCTAAGGAATTGTCTGAATCTTCTTATTCTTAGCCCTAAACCCTAAACCCTAATAACCAACTTAGTGACATCATACGAGTCATGAACTTGTATGCGTCATGTTGACTGATGATCACAAGGACATCTGGCATTTTGCGTAGTGTATATACACGTTGGATTTGCCACATATGCCTATGGCAAAATATCCCCATCCCTCTCTGTCTCCATTTTATTACTGAATGGAGGGCAGGAACTTCGGTTCCTTTTTATTACAAAAAATTGTTTGAATTATTTTCCACAGGCATGGTAGTTCAAATTTATTTATTTTTAAAAAAAAATCCAGATCCAAAAAACCCTAAAATCTTAAACATTCATGTTCAGATGTAGTTAGATGCGGATATAGAATTAATGTGATAGAGTGGAGCATAAACTTATTTGTAAGTAGTACCAGAGTTGCCCTCATATTTAGCAATTTAGGTGAAAACTACATTTCCTTTTTTGCCCACTGACTTCACCCTGATGGTGATGTGATGCAGCAGCCAAAGGTCAATTGGGCAAGCCCTCTGGAGATCGTGGCAGTTTCTCTCTCACACACAAGATGGGAAGATGTAGGCTCAAGTATTGCCATGGAAGATATTCTCAAAGATCCAAAACTCTGTTCTAGTGTTGGCAACTTGGCAGCCATTAGGAGTTTCTTTCAAGTCAAGAAAGATGATGGTCAAGAAAGGTAGTGGATTCATCAAGCATGCCACACTTAACGAGTCCATGCAAGACAGGGGGCACCCTTACATTGGCCATTCACAGATAGCTTCCTCTAATGTGATATTCTTTCTGCCTTCTTTAGCCAATTGAAGGTCACTAAGATGGGCTTTTCTTACCTGAAATGTGTGAACACCACAAGGTCATCAACTTTCACTTCTAGACACCCCACCCAATCCTACAAATCCAAGTTTTGGGTGGGAATGGAATGGATTGGATTGTATCATCCTCCTCTTAGGATATTTGGAAAACTCTAAGGCATTTATTTAGGGCTAACAGGAGCAGTGGAGCTGGGGGGAAAAAGGGTTTTCCTTGATGGGCCCATAATATAATGGGTGTTCTATCGGTGATTCAATCATAATGTGACCCCACCCTTCCAAGCCTTGTGTTCTATCTCAAACCAATGATGAGAAAAAGCTGGTTAGTTGAAGTGGACTTTGAGAACCTCTTCCATCACACAACATTATTTTTATGTCCTTCCAATGATGAAAAAGGCAAAAAGGTTTGCATTGAATTAGGCTTTCCCAAACTCTACTCCACTGGCTGTATGTTAGCCTGCAAAGAAAGCAGCAACATTGGAGATTAATTTCTTCAGAATGTCTGAAACCTGCTTAGGGTTGTTCGAACAAACCAAAAAAATGATTTTTTTCTGCTCTTATGCTGCGGCTTCACATGCAATTTCAGGAAACAAAAAACAAGAGATGAAAAGGTGGTGTCAGGACCGTTGTGATTTTACTACTTTAAAGTGGGCCCCCATTTTACCACCAAAATGCCTTCCAAACAAACAAAAGGATGTGATATGCAATCTGCCCTCTGTCCTTTTACAAAAGTTGAGGTCCAATTACCCTTTCCCCACCGTTCCAATGCTCCTAAATTTCAGGCACACAAGAAAAACACGGCAACTTATATGTGGCTAAAAGAGCACCACCTAAAGAATGTACTTTGGTCGGTTTATTAAGCAATCCAAAAAGTGGGTCTGCTCTTTTCAATGCCAGGTTCAATGCAACTGGGTGTCACCAATCAGAATTTGTTCAGAATTCATTCCTTAAATCCCCTAGAGATAAAGTAAAGTAAAATAAACCCTAAACCCTCATGAAAATAATAATAAAATAAGAAAAAGAGTCTTCCAACTTCCACCACAAACATAGTTTCATTATTCACGGTCCCTCTAAGAGTTATCTCTGAATGCCACCCACAACCTATGGTTGCACTAAGGCTGCCCAATAATGACAATTTGTTTTAGATTGTCCTACACCTGATTGGCTCCCTGTTGCCTTGGGGGCAAAAATCCCCCATCCTCCCCCCCTTCCTGCTGTAAAGGTCTCGGCATGCCTTATTTCTATTTAAAACCTTCTAAATTGACATCCTCTTCCCCTATCTAACATGCCATTTAGAACCTATGATCACACTCCAACACACGGCTCCAAAAAAAATAAAAAATTCATGAGTTCAAAATTCTTCTTGTTTCATCAATTATTATTACTATTATTATTGATTAATTACTATATGTTTAGCGGTTAAAGGAAACCACCCCCTGCCTCTTTATCTGTGCCTGGTCATCTTTGTGGTCCCAAGTTGGGATATATTCCTCATCCAATATTTTTTTGTAAGTAGGTAGCGAGCAAACGCCCCCTCTGTTTTAGGATTTGTTCTTTGTCGATACTTGCCAAACCTTGATTTAGGAAAGTGCTCATCGCAAACCCCCCCCCTCTGTTTTAGGATTTGTTCTTTGTCGATACTTGCCAAACCTTTATTTAGGAAAGTGCTGGTCCTCCTCTTTTCCCTCTGTACGGTTGGTTATTGGCCTCGTTGGAGCAACAATTTAATACAATAAACAACAACAGCCATTCTGGAGTTTGTCCATGTGTCAGGGGATTGTGACAAAATCAAATAAAAAGCATCATAAGTCAAAAAGTTCCCACCCCAACTCTATATATTAAAACCTTATTAATCCAATCCGCACATAGGTTTCATCATTTGAGTGACAAGGCACAAACGTCCCCAAAGTTTGGTGGGGGCTGTTCCTGCCACAAACAAATATGGTTGATGAAAAGCTCCCCACCCAAAATGATTGCAAAAGAGAACGCAATGCCAGATAAAGTAGTTTTATAAAAAAAATGCACACAGCAGATACATGGAGAAATAAAGCCAGTCCCACATGCCAATGTAACAAAAGGATGAAGTGAAATTAGTTATGAATGGATTGTCATCGAGTGAATCAAGGATATTCATCAACAAATCAAAATAAATGTAGCCCTTGCAAGAATTAGCTCAGAAGATTGTTTGAAACTTGGGTGGCCCGTTTTAATTCTTTAATCCACAACTAGGAACTTTGGAAAAAATAAATCTCTAAGATATTTATCATTGGGAACATTTCTTCATGTTATCAAAACATTTACAAATCACATGAATCACATCATGACAATTAGGGATGAAAAACATCTTCAAAATTGTGAGCATTAGCCTAGGACACAATTTCATGAATACTAGTGTAGCATGTGCCATTGGTTCAAGTGTGAATTGGTTGTCAAATTATTTTTACCTTCCAAAGCCAATTTTAGTAGTTTAGTTGAATTCCCCATGACAAAAACTACTCAAAATCCAATATATCCTATACTTCAGGTCTAATTTTTTTCAAATTGCCTTCATTAAATCCTACTCATGGAGAGGTTTTCAACAATACCAAGAGTCCACCAAAATTCCCCTATAATGTTTAGTTTTAATTTAAAATGAACTTTCAACAAAAAAAAATGTTTAGTATCCAAGAACTTTTCTGCCATAGGTTGAAACATTATGAAATCAAATCAATGCACCCCTTGTCATCAAGAGCTTTCCAATGGTACCAAAAGTGTGGAAAGAGGCACCTTGATTTGGGAGATCTTAACATGACAAACAAAACAAACAAACAACCTTCCTTTCATAGAGAGATAATATTGGGAACCATGGGAACACTATCAGGAACATGCAAGCTATAAACCAATAAAAGAGTGGATTGAGTGAAATTACAATAAAGTTAAATGCCATTTTTTGAAAAGAACAAAAGGCTACTCAAAGGGAAACAAGATCACATTCTGTGCAAGTTGCTTATAGAGGGCGGCAGGCAATTTTGGTGGGGGTTGGGGGCAGAAAGAAACAAAACCAAGGGATGACAAGCTTGACAAGTATTGCTTATTGGATCCCATTGTCTGGTCACCTCTATTGATCAATAAAAGGAGCTCATGACATGGTGAGAGTAGCCTACAACAATTCTACAAAGAAGCTCAAGCTACCTGAGTTGGCATATGTGCAAATGATGAATATTCTGATATTTTCTAAAAGTTCCAACTTCCAACATTATAGTATTTCAAGTTTATACCTGGGTTGTACACATTAACTAAAGACAATCAAAATCTTTAACTACAGAAATACAGAATTATTTCAATTTTTAATTCAACCTACAACTATGAAATCTTTGTCATGCTAATTTTTTAATTTTATGTTTTTACATTGATTAATTTTGCATGGAGTATGATTATCTTGTCCTAACTATTCATAATTTTGAGATTTGGACATAATCTATTATATCATCATGGACATAACAACTCAATGGACATGAATTGTCATATATGCATCGGTTTTTATATAACATTAATTTCATTATTTTGATATTTTATTTTAGGTTTGTTCTACAAACTTTTGTCTAAACAACTTTTTCAATTTAGACATGTCGGACATTTGGGTCAGGTTTACACATCTTACAATGTAAGACTTTTATATTGTGTAGGGTTGAATTTCAAAACCAGATTGCTGTGCCAAATCTTGAGATTTTATCGTATACATCCAAAAGTTGAATAAGGTGGGTGCAACATTTTTTTGGTGGAAATTTTTGCTAGAGTGCAAAAAAATAAATTAGGGTTGCAACCCCTATAGAGGCTTTTCTTTTTTTTTAAGATTTTTTTTTTGTTGAAAACAAGCTTTTTTGGACTTGGTTCACCAAATTTAGACCACTTGCTCCTACAAGTTGCCAAATAGCAGTAGGATTACGATTTATTTTTACTATCTGGCTTGTTCTATAACCAAATTTTGCTAAATCCTCATGTGGATGGTTTGGTAGTGTACCTACACCACACAAGTGATGGAAAAAAAAACCATGGTTGGATGTTATGTGTCCAACCTTGGGGTTCATGTTTGTGACCTCGACAACCATTTGCACTCTAACTGTTATAATTCTAGTATGTTATTTGAATTAGATACATAAGTTTTAATTCTGCCTATATGTTCATGAATGTGCGCACTTTGGGTCTTGAAAGATGACTATTATGACAAGATTTCTGCACATTTTGAGAAAATTCTCAAGAAAGAGGAATTGTATTTATTTGAAGCCTACATTTTGTTAACGCTTGGCACAAACTAGGTTTAGCCCTCCATTAGATCCAATAGTGGATATATGGGTACATACATACATGTTTGATTCTAAAGGCTAAACCTAAAATAAAATTTAAAATTCAACTTACCACCTACTCCCTACCTATTTATTTATTGATTTACCTACCTACCTATCCAAATCAAAACCTGTAACTAGGGGCCAAAAGGATTGGTTTGGAAAAGGAATGCAAGTTTTTTTTCCTAAGAAAACCCTTTACATGCAAATGAAATTTTGAATGAGATTTTTTGTAACTTACTTTTTTTAATATTTAAAATTTTCCCAATGCATCACATTTTTTCTGTTAATCAATATTGAATAAATA
>Ga0116228_10002572_pt1 | contig 15740 bp, 13 predicted proteins | sample S1TSphfallax_2_FD_89694 | JGI IMG/M metagenome (GOLD analysis project Ga0116228, IMG submission 89694) | Host-associated microbial communities from peat moss isolated from Minnesota, USA - S1T2_Fc - Sphagnum fallax MG | ecosystem: Host-associated > Plants > Peat moss > Unclassified | place...
ACCCTCTAGTTCTCTTTAGAAGAAAAACTGAAGATAAGAAAAACTTCCCTCACTGCAAGCCCGCTCTTAAAGCCCCAGTTGACACAACCCCCATGTCATAATTTATGTTCACTCAGATTGTGTACAATAGTTTAGTTTCCCCCCCTTATTTAGTAACTGCACCTTTCCCTTTATTGCTGGACTAAAATAATCTTTTCAACAAATTGACAGCCCCCTTCGAACTGCAAAATAGTCTGCAGGAGATGATGGCAGGAAACAAAACTTTGGTCTATAAGCATGTCAGGATCAAAAATACCCCGCACCATCAACCTCAACTACATAAGTCAATTTGGAGCTTGAACTAAGTGTGCCATGAAGGAGGGATAGTAGTGAGGCTACCTGTATAAGCACCAAGGGGTTGTGTGACAGACCTGCCTGCAGCACAGACGCATCCACCCAATCTCATGTCAACTTCATACTCTAGGATCAACTCACACTGAGGTGGGCATGCTCATTGTTGCTTTCTACAATCACATTTACCAAAGCAAGTGGGAAAAAGACTTATCAAAAACATTGATAGACTCCACATTCAAGCAAGTCATCATATTCTTGCATGAATTTCGTGTAGCATCTAAGTTCATGCACAACTGTTTGGAATAGCTAGAAAAAAATAAACAAGTTTACTGCATGAAGCACTGTAAATTCTATTGTAATATTGTACTTACTTATTCATACCTGCATCAAACCAACTAATAAGTTGGTTAATTCACTTTCGGGAGCACCTTTAGTGCTAGGACAAGTCACAAGCGACTCTAGACTCACAAAACTCACCATGGCCCAGACTCGGGGGAAGCCACCACCTTCCCCCATATAGTATTCTCTACATCTCTCTGTGAGACCCACATCCAAATGGCCATTTTGTCCCGGAACTCCCAAAAGGGAGTCCCGAAACTACCAAGGCTAGACTCTCGCAACTTTGCAGTGCCATAACTTTTTGTTCAGACCTCAGATCGAAATGAGGTCTAAATCGAAATTGTAACTTTCGTCAAGAGCTTTCCAACAACGTATCGCACTCCATTTGCTAACACAGAAATCGACCTAATTTCCGACTTTCCATGGTCGAGAGTCAAATTGCCAATTTGACTCCCAACCCACTTGAGTGTGAATCTCAAAGTCACAATTTGAGACTCAAAGTGTGAGTCTCAAAGTGTGAGACTCACACTTTGAAGGAGTGTGAGTATGAGACTCACACTCCTTCAAAATAGGGTTGTGACACTTCTGTTATTTTCTACTTGGATTCACATTTGAATCCCTCAAGGAGTTGGGAGTGCGTTAGGTTTGGCTCATTGATGGCCTAGCCATGTGCTTTGTCACATAATCAACAACCATCCAATGTGAATGGAAAGGCAATTTGCTATGGAGATTTGAGTATTTCATTCAACAACTCAAGTGGTCCTTGGTTGTTCTGTTTGTTTGATCAACCCGATTGGACCTCAAGATGGTTTCACCTATTTGTGAAAGATTTTTTAATTGAAAAATGAGTGTTCATAAAGCATCATAAAAGTGAGGTACACAAGATTGTGTCAAGAACAATTAAAACTAGATTGACATTAACCCATTTTCATGTAACAAACATGTTTTAATAAAGTTGTTGACTAGCTCCGAATTAAAGTTGCAAAGAGTAAAGAGGGATATTGAAGGGAGGAACTTGTGCTACCATAAACTACCTTTTATTCCATTGTTGCATACCACCCAATTTATTATTTAATGGAAACACCACCATGAAACAATGTCCTAGGTGTTTTTGATTACCAATTTCCATTGTAATGGATGTTCAATGGAAAATTCATGTTGAATTGCAATCTTGTTTGTCTGCCAATGGGGACCCAATAAATGATATGGTGGAATTGGACAAAATTTAAAGTTGTTTTATCAAACTCCCCAAACAAAAACTATTTTTGTTGTTGCTTGATGACAAAACTTTCATTATAAAGGAGAAACCTTGTGCATGGAAGTTCATGGTTCGAAACCAATTATATTCATTTCCACTACAATTGACCACCCAATTAATTGTTAAGTGGAAACACCATCATAGAGCAATGTCTAGGTGAATTTGACCATCAATTTCCACTATAGTTTGTGTGTCAATAGGGAGCCAATGGCAATAGGTGGAATTGCACAAATTTTAAGTTTATTTTTATTAAACTTCCCCAAAATTGGCTATTTTTTATGGTTAATGACAATTTTTTTCCAAAAATTGTGTCCATTTCCCCTAAAACATTCCACCCACCTAGTTTTGGGTGGAAGACACATCATGTGATAGCATGATGGGTGAATATATGGTGGAAATGGGAAAAAAAATGTTTTTATAGGATTTCCGCAAAAAATCAAATTTTCGTGTATATATTTATTTATTTTAATATAGGAATATGAATTACATTTTATGTGTATTTGCATATTTACATTTATTTATATTTATCACTTTTTGTATGTGTAATTATTTTAATATATGTGTATAAATGATCATTATGAAATGAACATAATGTTAATATTTTATATATAATTAAAAAATTTATAGGTAAATAAATTACATGTGTCAATAAAATGTATATATATATTTTTTTATTTTTTTATCTTTTTTATCTTTTTGAAATTAAAATAAATTAAAATTTCATAATTATAACATTACAATTCAATAGAAGTTTTAAATAAGGTTTATTGATTAAATATGTTTTTAAAATGTGTGGATATGTAATTTTTAATTAAATTTTATCTTTAAAATAAAATAAATTTCATAAATAAGTTTTCAATGTTGATTTAATGGGCTCATTTAAATTATGTTATGGATTTTTTTTTAAAACTCTTCAAGACACCATTGCTAAAATGTATTAAATAGCGAGATCAACTGAATTTTTAGTATAATTAATTGATTAAATTCAAAATTCAAAACTAAAGATGTGTAGATCTTGGGAAAATTTTAAAGAATGAATTTTTTAAGATTTCATTTGGAAAAGGTATGTGAAAGATAATAATGGTTAAAGTTGGCTTTTCTATAATATTTGGAAGTTGAACACATTAAATAAAATGAACACCTCAACTATTTCACAACAAATGAAGTGATTGGATGGCAAAGATAATGGGTCAAAACCTTGGAGACCAAGGTTCAAACCCCATTGCCAACAATGTGTGTTGATCATATTGTCAATAATGTACCATTGATTAAGTCGTTAGGTGGATTGGTGAATGGAAATGGTGCCACATGACCCATTCCTTAGCAATGAACATTGAGGCAAAATCAATTTTCACTATAATGGATTTTGGCATTTCCACCCATTATTGGGCGGAAAGGATAGGGGAATAGGACATAGTTTCTAATAGTGTGGTACAAGGAAAAACCATAACATAGGTAGTGTGGATTTGACATTTGATTGAAGATGTATGCACCATCAACAACATGTCGTCACAAGGATCATTGTTAACCTTGTGAATTATAATCATAGAAGGAAGGTTGTGTATTCTTTTTTTGCACATTCATAATAAAAACTTATCTTATCTTCAAACCTTGGCAATTGCATCGTCATGTGTAAAAGCTAGGAAAAGAGATAATAATAATGCTGATAAACACACATGAAATTTTGATGGAACAAACACACATCAAAGTGGGTTGTATAGAAAGGGCCAAAAAAACCATGACCACCACCACCACCAATACAATCATGATAAAAGAACAAGAATGAGAGGAATATTCTTCATCAATTTTAATAGTGGCAAAGAACAATTTCTCTAGTTATTGGTGGTTAGGGGACATTAATTTCAACTTTCTTTTTTGGGTGTCATGGTCAGGAGACGTTAATTTTGACTTTCTTTTTTGGGTGTCATCACAGGAGGAAAATCGAAATAGAAATCTTGTAAACAATGACAATGATGGCTTTTATGCAATCCAATGTATGATTGCAAAGGCAATGTAGCAATCTGGCTAAATTCTCAATGGATGATTTTTAAGCTTCCCACCTTCAATAGGAAAATAAACAATTGGTCAACTCAAGTAAAACTCATGTTAAAGTTTTCTTGTACATTGTTGAAAGGTGATTAGTGGCTTCAACTCCAATGTAGTTCTTATGTAAAGATATATTTTTTTGATTTACCATCCTTCTACTGAGGTAAATGGCTTTAATATGTGGAAAAATATAATTTCCATGCTAAGGAATCCCACTATAACCTCATCAAATACATGTTCATGTGATTCTTGGTTTAGTTTGTAATCTCAAACAAATTTTGCTTCTATTTTGCAAATGCTTTTCATTTAAAATCATAATCTACTTTCACCCCTTGAATGATTTGTATTCAACTTGTTCATTCCTTTGTATTTCTTTCTTGATTAGATGTTGTTAGAAGGTTCTAGATTAGTAAATCACTAATGACTTACTAATCATGGGATCAATATTTAATCTCTAAATTCTCCATCCCGTAACTTGCCCTCCTTCGAAATTCCTCTATGTCTTTGTCTCTTTTACTTTTTGTATTTTTTTCCTTTTATTAATCCTCCTTCCATTACACTAGTATTTTGATTTAGACTTAAATAGGAGTCTACATGCTATAAAATTTACCTAGTATTAGATCTAAGGAGTTGAAAGCTATTAAGGATATAAATTTATTGAGGTACAACTTGAATAGACATATATTTTCATAGTCTAAGGGTTGTGTTCAAAACTTTTAACTATATTTTCATTATTTTGACATTTAATTCATAACATGGTGTCAAAACTTAGTTGAGATTGCATGTAGAGTTGAGAAAAACCAAATGTTTTGCTCTTTTATTTTTTTTCAACAATAATAATTAGTATAATTATTTTTACATCAAATGCATCTTCAAAATCTTTAATTCCATTACTTACTAATCATAATTATTCCATTTGGAATTGCAAAATGGAAGCATTATTTTTTAGAGCAAGTTTGTTCCTAGTTGTTGACGCCATTAAAATTGACCTTGGTGTTACATATCATGCATTACAAACTACATGGAAAAATAAAGATGCCCAAGCATGGTGCAAGCTCATAATGAACATTAGTGATAGACCAGTTCAATGTGTGACAACATTGAAAACATCGAAGGAAAATTGGGGCAAATTGAAAGCTACTTATCAACAAACGAATGTAGCTACACAAATCACATCATACACAAAGTTGATTGAAATTCACATGGTTGAAAATGCAAATGTGATTGAATTCTTGGACGAATTCCTTGATGTATTGTTGATGATGTTGTAATTACTAATCTTGACATTCCAAAACCCAATTGGTCATCCTTTTATTGAAAGCACTCATTTTTTCATGGCATGCTTTCATCACCACACAAGCAAATCAAATCAACATGAACTTGGCAACCTTAATTGGCAAAATCAAACAAGAAATAACATTATGGTCTTCATCAACTCATGAAAAAGAAAGCTCAAAACCTATTGGGTTCTTTGCCAAAACATGTAGAAGCTCATCCAAATATTGTAAAAACAACAATACAAATCAAAGTGGAAGAAATTTCACATCAAACTCCAAGTCCAAATACAATCTTAATGTGACTTGTCATTATTGTGGAAGAAAGGGGCACATCATTCCAAAATGCAAGGATAAAGCACGAGATCATGCTAATGGGGTGTTCAAATCCCAAGCCAATACATCTTCAATTGAAATAATTCAACTTTTCATGGCAATTGTTGCAAATGAAAACAACTATACATATATTTGGTATTTGGATACATGTGCAACTAAACATTTGACACCGTGAAGAGATTGGTTTTCCACATACAAACTTTTGAAGCCTTCCCTCTCTATGTTCATGGGGGATAATGGGAGCCAAGAAGCAATTAGTGTGGGAACAATTTTCATTTGCTTCCATACATGCCACATTATTGAAGTTTCTAATGTGCTTCATGTCCTTCATCTTACTAAGAATCTTATGTCAGTTTGTAAAGCAACACAAAATGGAATCAATATGGAATTCTTTCATGATCATTGAATGGTGAAAATTACAAAAAAGGACAAAAGGATATTTTCCATTGTAATCAAGTGGGGTCTTCATATCCCATTGGTGAGAGAATTTCCCTAACATTTGAATCAACTTCATTTTTGGCCATAACATTAGTGTAAACATCATTAAGTGGCATTACCATTTGGTCACTTACACATTTGCACCACATGCATCAAATGAAGAAAAGACATATGATCATCGAAATTCAACATAATTTCCAACACTTATTCCACAACTTCCCACTTTCTGAAGGATGCATTGTTGGCAAACAACACAAATTTCCATTTTTTCAAGGCAATAATTCTCAAGCTAAAATTGTACTTAAATTCATACATTCAAAATTTGTATTGGTCCCATGCAAACAAAATCTTTGAATGGATCTATTTACTTTGCAACATTCATAGATGACTACTCTTAGTTCACTATAGTTTATTTCCTTAAAAGGAAATCTGATGTGATATCAATGTTTCAGTCTTACAAAGCCTTTGTTGAAACTCAAATAAGAAATAAAATCAAATGCTTAAGATTTGACAATGGAGGTGAATATAGATCTAGCCGTTTTATCAAAAATCATGAAGACGATGGCATAATTAGACAATATGCTATGCCGTATACATTTGAACAAAATGGGATGTTAGAGTGGAAGAATCGTACTTTGGTTGAAGTTATTCATAACATGCTTGCAACAACCAAATTACCACACATTTTGGGCTAAGGCTATTACTACAACTTATTGCATTCAAAACCATTGTTACACTTGTTTTATTTTTAACAAAGCACCATTTGAATTATAGGTAGGTGTGAAGTTTGATTTGTGTCATCTTTGTGTTTAATTTTTGGATGCCTTGCATATGAACATGTGCTAGATGATAAACAACAAAAGCTTGATTCCAAAACACACAAATGCATTTTTGTTGGCTATGAGGAACAATATGGTGTTAAAGGCTACCGTTTGTATGATCAAACCCCATGTTGATTCTTCATGAGTAGGAATGATATTTTTTATGAAGATGTTTTGTTTCTTGTTCAATTTGCAAAAAAACTCCAAAACCCCACCATCATCACATGTTCATGTGTATGATGTTCCCTAGGAATGGCCTTCCCCTATATCATTTCAACATGCTCCTCTTGCTTTACCTCCAAACCCAATTGTTTTACCCACCTTGCCAATACCATCCATACTTCAAACACCACCTCCATTCATGGAACCTCTTCCTTTTCCTCATATTTAACACCTTTTTGGGACACATTTTGACCTCCTTGATGATCCATTTGACCAAATTATCCTTTCCTTTCCAAGTCCTTCTAGGATATCTTCCTCCCCCCACTATTTTATGCGGATTATAAAAAGGAAAACTACTAAATATAAATATTACCTTGTAAACTTGCTAACCATTTATGATTTCCCAATTGATGAACCAACTATGATTCATGGAACCTTGATTGGTTTAGAGGGGGAACATTGGAAGGAAGCTATGGAGTTCAAATATGTTTCATTATTGAAAAATCAAACATGGAGGTTAGAAATACTACCACCAAATGGTCATGTGTTAGTTGCAAGTGGGTTTTGAAAAGGAAATATCACCTTGATGGTATAATATCTTGATACAAGGCTCAATTAGTTGCTCATGGGTTTACCCAAATCCAAGGAATTGATTATGGTGAGACATTCTCACCACTTGTCAAAATTACATCATTAAAAATAATGATTGCACTTGCAAGTGTACATAATCTTCACTTTCACCAAATTGACATGAAGATAATATTCCTAAATGGAACCTTCAATGACGAATTTTACATGTTTTAGTCAAAAGGCTTTGTTCATGGGTCCAAATTCTTTAAGGTGTACCAAAATTTTATCACAAGATCAGCCTTTTTTGTCTTTTTTAGCTAATTTTGTTTTACCATGTAAAGTCACATTTATGGATAATTATGATGGAACCTAAAATTTTAATGGTTTAAAATATAGTCCTTTTAAAAAATTTGACAACTTTTGACTCATTAATTTTTATGAGGATCAAAATATAGGGTAAAAAAGGATTGTAGTAAGGACTAGGCCCTTTTTGTTCTGTGTGGTACACCTTAAAGGATTTTCACCTTCATCCAAATCACCCAAAGAACGTTTATAGACTTTTAAAAAAACATTTATGGGTTAAAACGACCATCACGAATGTGATATGAAGTATTTGATTATTATCTTTTGCAGATTTGGTTTAATTACAAAATGTGTTGTTGATCCCAACATTTATATACAACATTTTTCAACTCATTTTTCCCTTTTTGGGGCTTTATATGGATGATTCCATACTTGTGACTAATGATGAACAATTCTTACATGACATCAAATACGATCTCTCAAATGCATTTGAAATGATTGATATTAACCCCATCAAATTTTGTTTCAAAATTCAAGTAAGGAAGAATGTTATGGACCATTCCATTCATTTTTCACAAGAGAAATATCTTACATATATTTTTAAACATTTTGGGATGATGGATTATAAACTTAATCATACTCCTTTACCAACTGGACAAACGCTCACAAAAGAAATGGGACCAAAAGACATATGTGAAATAGACTTGATGAAGACTATGCCATGTGCTAAAGTTGTTGGTTGCCTCATGTATGCAATGATAAATAGTCATCTAGATCTTGTTTTCCCAATAATGCAAGTTGTTCAATTTATGGAAAATCCTAGATTAGTTCATTGGATACTAGTAAAACACAAATTTTTGTTACATACAAGCCACCAAAGATATGGGAATCATATATGGTGGTGAAAGTTCACAACAAGATACATTAAAGATCCAAGGATGGACTAATTATAACTAGTTTGGAAATCAAAACTCTTGCAAGTCTACATCCATATACATATTTCTATTTACAGGAGGTGCAATTTCATGGCGATGCAAAAAGTAAGCTATTGTTGCCCTTTTCTCAATAAAAGTAAAGTACATTTCATTTGCTTCAACATCAAAGGAAGTTGTATGGTTAACACAACTCATGAAGGACCTTGGATTACCTTAATTGCAACCTATTCCATTCATGTGTGACAATCAATCATGCATTGTGTTCTCAAAGACAACTAAGGACCATGATCACATTAAACACATTGACATCAAGTGTCACTATTTGTAGGAGAAGGTTGTAAGTTTAGAAACAAAGTTTAAATATTGTCTTATAGAGCAAGTGCTTATAGATGTCTTCACAAAAGCTCTTCCCAAATCGAAGCATCAATTTTGTTTAGAAGGGATAGGATTGATGACTCTAAACTCTAAAGTACAATTATATCTTCTTGTTAAAGGAAGGTGTTAAAAATAGAAATTTATTGAGGTATAACTCAAATGGACATACCATTTCATAATTTAAGGGTTGTGTTTGGAAATTCTTAACTACATCTTCATTGTTTTGACATTTAATTCATAACAAAAGCAACTTGGAGTTTAACAAAAAGAAGGTAGAAGAAGCTTGATTATTGAGGAAATCAAATGGCAAAAAAAGACAAAGGAGGAATGGAGGATATTGAAGTTCCCAACCAGATTACTAAAGTCTTTTGATGTTAAAGATTTAGATCCATTTTGCACTTTGACATTTCAATGTTTGAGTCCAATTGTTTTGAGAGGAGTCAAAACTATTTAATATGGACTTTTAGGATGATGAATTTACTATAGAGAAGGTTTGTGGAAGTATGTTGAAAATCCTCCTAACCACTTTGTCACAACAACAAAAATAGAAATTAAAACCAAAATGTTGATTGCAGTCAACCTCTTAGTTAAGGATCAAATGATTATTTCCATTAGGAAGTTTAAGGACTTTAATAGCTACTAGGAATATTCTAAAGAAAAGTATGAAGGCAAGTTAGGATGTAATAAACTTCTATTGTTCAAAAAGTTTATTTCCATGAAGAAAGATGAAAGTAGATTATGATTCTAACACCCCCCTCAACCTTGAATGAATGAAATTCAACCTCAAATTTAGATGATATGAACAAAAGATAAAATGATCTCACATAGGTTGGGGCACCTTAATTTTGAAGCCCTACATTAGTTCACTTGTGAAAAAAAATCCCTAATGATACTAAAATTACAAAAAATCAAATTGATTTGTGAAGTGTGTTTGAAAGGGAAACAAACCATGAAGAAATTTCCCAAAGTCACTAAAAGGTGAATAGAAGGAGCACTAAAGCTAATTCACAATGAAATTTGTGGACCTTTTAAAATCAAATCGTTAGGAGGGCCTTGATACTTCATCACCTTCACAAATGACATGAGCCGTTAGACTTGGGTAAATTTTTTGAAAAGTAAGGACCAAACCCTTATCGCCTTCTAGGAATTCAAGAGAACTATTGAGAATGAAATAGGTGTAAAAATTCAAACATTGAGGTCAGACAATGGAGGTGAATATAACTCCATAAAGTTCAACAATTTTTGCAACAAAAAGGGCATAAGGAAAAAATTGATTCAAGTTTACTCAACTTAACAAAATGAAATAGCGAAGCAAAAAAAAAAGTTTCTTTTCAAGTCCAAATATGTCTAGGATCCACACCCACCTCCTTGGTGCTTTGCTTGCTTATCCCAAAATATTTTCGAAATATTCTAAAGATATTCCATTTGTAAGTTGAACAAATTTTTTAAAAATTCCTTATGACTCACAAAGATGTTGCATTATACTATCATAATAAAGTTTGATTTAAATAATGTCCCAAAAATATGTCTTTTTAAGTCCATCAAAGAGCCATTTATGAATTTTTCAAGTCCTGAAAGCGTTCATTGCATTGTTAAAAAAATGCTTGTGGGTATTCAATACTCATTAAATTTGCTTCAAACTTTTTCAAATGTTTCCATAATGTATTAGAAACATTGTTGTATATGTTTACCAAACATTTTAAATATTGACTTGATTTATCACTTTAAAAAGTGTAAAATTAAGCAATTGTTACACCTAAAGTGGGTCCTAGTAGGACGTTTGGACCTTTTCAATATAACAAGGTGTACAATTTAGCTGAAAACAACCTTCCCAAAAACCTTTGCGTTGAATTGATCAACTTTGCTTGTTTTTTACAAAATAAAGGGCCATCCAAAGCCTTAGTCCAAATAACACCTTTGGATGTTTTCTTTGGGAATAAACCAAATTTAGTAGATCTCAAGGTGTTTGGAGCAAAAACATACATTCATATACCAAATATCAAAAGGGAAAAACTAGAAAAAATGTCCAAGCCAAACATTTTTCTAGGATTTAATGAATTGATAAATGAGTACATATGCTACCTTCCTCAATTCAAGAAAGTATATTAAATTGTCTTGTTATGTGGTAGTAGATGAGTTTGCTCACCACAAGATCAACTTGGAACCCATCATGAAAAAGAATAGGGAAGAATTTGAAGCACACATCAAAAGGAAAATTCACCTTCCCATAGAAGAAAAAGAATTACAAAATGAAAAGGAGCAACTACCTACCATTTTAAAAGACAACAAGATCCAAGTTGAAGAACCCATGACCAATGCATGGACTTCAAATTCATCCAATTTTGCAAATCCCTTGCCATTTGAAAGACTAATAATTGTGATCCAATGCAAAAAGGAAATAATTAATCAAATGCCAAGGAGATCCTTATGAATCAAAACACAACTAATTAGGCTGAAAAATTACATATACACATTTCTTCTGAGCAAGATCTCAAAAGCTATTTAGGATTTTAGGTGGAGATAGGCCATGAAGGAAGAAATGGAATCCATTAAAAAAAAACTTGGTTACTTGTGCCATTCTCATCTAGACACAAACCAATTTCTGTGAAGTGGGTGTACATGATCAAAGAAACACAAAATCAAGCAACTAGATAAAAGGCTAGACTTGTAGTTGAAGAGTTTGAACAAACTCATGGCATAGACTATAATGAATTTTTTTCACCTATGGTAAAATGGATTACAATTAGATTAGTCATTGTTATGGTTACCTCCTTAGGGTGGAAGATACATCACATGGATGTGAAAACATGTCTTCTTAAATGGGGAAATTGAAGAAAAGGTCTACAAAGTAGCCACATGGTTTTGTGTGCAAGGGCTAAAAAAAGGCTAATTGAACATAACATTGTATGGCCCTAAACAAGCACCAAAGTTTTGGTTTGAGAAGATAAAATCCTACCTAATAGGTTTGGATTAATCAAAGCACACAAGACAACAATATGTATCTACTCAAGGAGGAAATACATATTCTTTTGGTGATAGTTTATGTTGACAATCTATTTATAACAAGAATCGCAAAAACAAAGGTCGCTTGGATCAAAGCCAAATTCGAAAACTAGTTTGAAATGACAAACATTGGAATAATAGTGAAATGCCTTGGTCTAAAAATCAAGCAACAACCAATAGGCACATTCCTTCACCAAATTAACAACTACACAATAAATATTTTCAAAAACTTCATAATGCAAGATCTCAATCCTACACATATACCCTTACAAAAAGGTCTAAAACTTCAACAAGGCATAAAAACATCAAAAGTAGACCCAATTCATTATTAGAGCTTGGTGGGAAAATTTAGTTTTCTCACAAACATTTGACCACGCATTTCATTTGTAGTAAATCTACTAAACATGTACATGCAAAAACCATAGGAAGCACATCTTGTAACAATGATAGCAATCTTGCAATATTTCAAAGGAATGGTTAATGCAAGTTTTTTTTTTTTTTAAAAAGACAAATTGCAACTAACTAAATTTAATGATGTAGACTAGGGATGGAACATTGGTATTCAGAAATCAAGCAGTGGATATATCTTTATGTTATAGTCCACCCCCATCACTTGGAGCAACAAAAAGCAAGGGTCCATAGTTCTATCTTCCATAGTGTTTGAGTATAAGGCATTCATGGAGGCAACCAAAAAAAAAAATGCTAATTAGGAATTTCAAACAATGACCTTCCTATTTCTATTTTTAAAGACAATGAAAGTTGCATAAAAATTTCAAAAGATCTTGTCTATCATTCCAGGACTAAACATTTTTCCGTACACCTAAAATATGTGCAAGAACTCATAAGAAGAAGACTAATTCAAGTGATTCATGTGCCATCCACTCAACAAGCAATAGACATCCTCACCAAAGCTTTCAAGAAAACAAACTTTGCAAGGTGTTGACAAATGTTTGGTCTATTAATCCTTGGAACAAATAAGGACAACAAGGACAAGTGAGGAGTTTACATTCAAGTAGATAAAGGTTTTATTTTCGGCCTTCAACCAATCAACCTCCTTTTGATTCAATAGATCAAAAGAACACCATGCTTGTTAATGCAAAAAGAAAAATGCAAACAAGAAAAGTTGGGGGGGGGGGCATGGGATCCTTTTATCTTTTGTCCATCTCATCTAGGCTTAAGTTGAACTTTGTTCATTTTGGGTGAAGGGGGGGTTTTAAATCATAGTCCACTTTCATCCCTTGAATGAACTATGTTCAATTTGTTCACTCCTTTTTTTAATGAACTATGTTCAATTTGCTCACTCCTTTGTTTTTCTTTGTTTTTCAATAGTTGTTAAAGTGTTCTGGATTAGTAAATCAGTAATGATTTATTAATCTTGGGATTACTATTTAATCTTTCTTCTCCCCAATTCCTTTATGTCTTTGTTTGTTTTATTTTTTGTATTTTTCTCCTTTTATTAATCCTCATTCCATTGCTTCAATGTTTGATCTAGATTTAGATAGGAGTTTGCATATTAAAAATGTTACAATTTCATTGTTTTCTCTCTTTCCTTGTCTTTCCTAGTTGATGACCCTACAAGAAATATGGTTTTTCTCACACAAAAAGTTGCAATTCATGAGACATGTGTGAGATAAACATTGAAGTTTCATCCATTACAATGTAAAATATGTGATCTTTATTGTGGCATATATTATATTAAAATGGCAATTTGACATTAGGTAATGTCACATATTATGCAAAATAAAAAAAAAAATTTGAATTATGTTTTTCCTCCTTAGGAAACTATCACCTTGCGTCTTCTAATGCTTAAAGTCAATTGTTTCCAACAATATAGATGTTATTATTAGTCAGGAAAGCTAGAATGATAAAGACATGATCCATGTTATAAGGTCACTCTTTGTATATTATGGGTACCCCTTGTATTTTGCGGCTATTATTTTGCTATTTGATTATAATAGATGGGATAAATCTTACTATCCACCCTTGCTTATTGATAAATATCTTTACTTATTTATAAATGAGATAAACAATGTTAACTATATTTTCAAATTGTTGTCTTTATTTCATAATAAATATTGTAAAGATATTTTGGGGGACCTAATTTATTTTTTGAATGTTTATAATATTGACCTTTAAAATAATAAACAAATATCTTATTTTGAATTGACATCATTTTTGTAAGAATGCAAATGACTCCCTTGTGACCTTGAGTCTTCAATGTGTTGGAATAAGTTCATGATAGTTGCAAGACATGAAAAGTAAATTTTATTGCACAAATTTGATTGTCCAAAAAGTGGTGATATTGTTTTTGGATATTTATAATAGTTTAATCAACATCAATTTAATAAGCATGCATGTGATATGTGGCCTTACATCTATTTAGTCCAACAAAATTGTTGAATAATTAGTTGAAGTGATGGCAAAAACATTTAGACATACACTCAAAAATTCCAGATTTATGCTATGCAAACATGTCCTCGAACAAATAATTTATTCCATGGCAACTGAATGCCAAATGCATGAATTTTCCATGGATTGAAGATTATATAATATGAATGTTTGAGTAACAACCTCTTGATCATAGAATTGAATTTGAAAGATTTTGTTCTTGTAAATAATTTTTGTAAGTTTCTAATATTCGTCCCACAATAGGATTTTAGGCCTTAAGGTTTCGAAAGTGTTGATTTTTGGAAGGATGCAATTGAAGTGGGAGAAATGAAGCATTATCCTATTAGAATTATTTTTTATCAATAGTCTAGCTGAAAAATAAAAGCAGTTTTGTTTGGTTCTTTCGGCATAAGATGTCTAAACTATTGTTCTTAAAAGTATATTCATTCTCATTGAATTCAAGTGTTTTTCTTGACAATTTTTTTTTGTTTCTTGACAATCAGGATTTTTTTCTAGTGTAAATTTGACTACTTTTGCTAACATTTTTGGGAAAAACCTCACCAAATTTTAATATCAAAAATTGAAAAAAATAATTCCCTGATTAAATTATTGAAGACAGACAGATAGTTCAATTATCAAATTATCTTGAACAACATCAAAAAATATAATTAAATAACAATCTATACTATCCCAAGAAACTAGTTGGTCCCTTCTGGGACCTGGAGTGGAGGTAAGCCTAACGCAGTCTTTTATTGACTAGGTCCGTCTCTCTCTCAAGTACAGTAGTACTGCTCCTGCAGCACTAACCTAAACTTTCTTGCAATGCTAGGGTTCATCATATAGATTTACGTGCTTTTCAAGGTTTATAACCAGACATGAAGTACAGATCAGTAAAAGTGAAAGTAACAAAGCTCACCAGATTTCCATATTTGGTTTCCAGTGTGTAGCCCAAATTATAAAATGATGATTAAAGATCTGTACTTCATGTCTGGTTTATAGCCAGAATTGGCTAAATCTTCTGAGGGATGATCACAAATTTTTCTACATCTTCTTATGGATGATTGCCATTCTGGCTGCAAACAAAAGTTGCTGAAAGAAACACTACTCCCCACAGGCTTCCAATGGATGGCACATGAGTGGCTGTTGGTTAATTCTGGCA
>Ga0116228_10002576_pt1 | contig 15737 bp, 12 predicted proteins | sample S1TSphfallax_2_FD_89694 | JGI IMG/M metagenome (GOLD analysis project Ga0116228, IMG submission 89694) | Host-associated microbial communities from peat moss isolated from Minnesota, USA - S1T2_Fc - Sphagnum fallax MG | ecosystem: Host-associated > Plants > Peat moss > Unclassified | place...
ATTGCCATTGAGGCTTGTGGTTCTATATTACTGCACAATGTTCATTGTGTCATTTTCTGCTTATTCTGCTCCATTGTGTAATTTTATTTTTAAGAATAGGAGCATTGCTATGCGTACTTTACTGATATTTTTCACTTAGTCTACCAAGGCAAAATAGATTATAATAATGGTCAAGTGGATTTATAGCTTCCATTTGGTCTAAAAGATTTTTTTATTTTTATGGCGTATTGGGAATTAGATGACATTGTGAAACCTTTTGTGAAACTTCCTTCTCCAATAACCCTTTCACTAATTTGCGAGCTAACGCACATCGCAACTTGCGATACGTCCACCACCGAAAAGTTTTGTAAAAATTTGTGATGAAGTTTGCGATACATATTCAAACGCAAAATGTGAGGCGCGGAATAACGCAAGCTTGCGATGTCTTGTGACTCTCAAAGTTTGTAGCGATACTTTGTGTATTGTAAAATGTGTGATGTTTTGAATATGATTAAACGTTGCAAAGTGTGGAATATCGCTAGGGTGGACGGAGACTAAGCGGGTCGCAAAGTTTTGTTTGTCGTATATGTCGCAAAAGTGCTGCGATGATTAAAGGTACATTATAAATTAGCAATGGGTGGTGCACCACAAGTTGCGATGCGTGTCGCATCGCAAATATGGCAGATTGTTTTTGCTTCGCAAACCCTTCAGGTTTTTTGTTTTTGCTTCGCAAACCCTTCAAGTTTTTTGTTTTTGCTTCGCAAACCCTTCAGGTTTTTTGTTTGGCCCTTCGCAAAAAGGCACAATATGTAGTAGTGAATCATAATACTTGCATGTACTTATAACTTTGTAGAATGACATTGAACACATGTGCAACTAGATCATGGCACAAATATGTGCAATGGCCCCAATTTAAATTGAATCTTAGTGCTAACAATGGGCCCAATTTTGTGAGAATCTTGCCAATAACCTAATATAGACCTAGTTCTCGTGTATTATGGTCACAAAACAATCAACCATAAAAAAGTGGGCTCTTGTAGGATGCACCATTAGATTCCTCTGAAGATGATCAGGTTGATGGGGGCGAGCCTATGTGTGTCCCACTTGACATTCTAGCAGTCCTTACTACTACATTAGAACAATTCAATGATGATGTCAAGTTGGGGATTCAAATGGCAACAACTTTCAATCATATCTAATAGACATGTAATGCAGCTAAGATTGAGTTTATACAAGAAACTGGAGAAAAAGGCAAGGAAAACCTCTTCACTATTGCAATTGATATGGACCTTGACACTGACTTAGGAGGGGGTGAAGCAAATATGGGGGCAACGAGGCATACAAGAATGGATGATCTCACTACTTGAAACTAGTAGCAAAATCCAAAGTGCCCTTATATGATGGGAGTGAGCTTAGTAGATTGACAAGAGCTTTGATGTTGTTAAACACATGTGCAACCCATTGGGTCATTAATGGGTTTGTGGATGAATTGTTTTCTCTATTGTGCAACTATAATCTACCAAAGCCCAACAAACTACCTAGGTCCCACTATGAGGCCAAAAGATTAGTTCAAAATCTTGGCTTAAGGTATTCAAAAATTCATGCATGTAAAAATGGATGTGTGTTGTTTTGTGACTAGCACAATGAAGCAATTGCGTGTGTGGTGAACCTTGGTATGTGGTCAAGCACAATAAGGTGCCAAAAAAGGTGTTCAAGTACTTCCTTTTGATCCCTATATTAAAGAGGATGTTCAAGACTCCCAACCTTTTTGAATCAATGAAGTGGCACCAAGACAACAAAAGTCGTGATGGACTAGTCCAACATGTCGTTAATTCCAAGGCATGGGCCCACATTGATACAATGTGGCTAGAATTTGAAGCAGACCCTTGCAATTTGAGGCTTGGTTTGGCTTTGGATGGGGTCAACCCACTTGGGAACCAATCAACAACTTGGTCCACATGGCCAATTATGATATAGAATTACAATGTGTTGCCATGGCTCACCATGAAGAAATTATTCCTTATGCTTGTTTTGTTGATCCCAAGAAAATAGTCAATGAAAAACAACATCATTACATACTTGGTTCCATTGGTTAAGGAGTTGTTAGAGCTTTAAAGTGGAGTAGATGCTTGGGATGTGACATACCCGGAAGAACATCAAAGGTTTAGATTACATCCAATCTTGATGTGGTCAATCCATGACTTGTGGCTTATGGATTGCTTTCAAGCCAACATACCAAAGGATATAAAGGTGTCATGCTTGTGGCTCTAGTACATATGCTTGTCATTCAAGGTACTAGGGAAGACCATTTATTTAACTTTTAAAGATTTTATGTACATGTTGTCAATTAAGGTTTAACATTTCAAACATTGGCAATGTTGTAGGACCATAAAATTCGGCACACATTTGATGTGATGCACTATGAGAAAAACTTAGCAATTAATGTACTCAAGACCATATTGGACGAAAAGGAAACTTGAAAAGTGTAACAAGATTTTCAATCTTTAGGCGTCCATCCATCTTGTTCGTTGAGTCCTCACCCCATGAAGAGTATAGGTATTGTGCTCCCATGAGTCCCATGGGTGATGTTGAAAGAAGAGCGGCCTCTTTTCTTGGATACGACACCAAATTTGAAATTGCCAATGGGTTTTGCATTAGGTTTCAAATAGCATGTTGTGAAAGGTAAGTTGGGGGCTATGAAATCTCATGACTACCATGTCTTGTTATAATTGATTATCTTGCTTTGTATGCGACACAAAATGAAAAATAAACCTCGAGCAACCATTATGCACATATGCAAGGTTTTCAAGCTTATATGTAGCAAGGTTTATGACCTTTCAAAATACCAAAATTTGAGGAGTTCAGTTATATACTCATTGTGCTTTCTTGAAAAGGTTCCCCCCCCTACTTTTTTAAATTTAATGACACATCTAGTTGATGGACTAGACTTGTGTAGACCTATGCACACTCATTAGATGTACTCGATTGAGCTTGCAATGGAAGATTTGAAAGGGTACATTCGAATTGTGTTTAAGTTAAATGGCAATATGGTAGAAGGCTACATCATTGATGAGGCACTTGGGTTATGCACGTAATACATGCAAGGGTTTCGAACAACCAGATGATGCCATTGGAATTCTCATGAAGAAGAGGGGGTGGCTAGGGAGGTATTGGAGGGTGTGCTTAAACCATGCACACTATCAATCCAACTGTGTGATGTAGCACATACATATGTGTGTGAAAATCACCTTATTCTAAAGCCATTATGAAAGTAAGTCCTAACATCCTTTATTTAATTGGTCTAGGGGTGACTTATGATTATTTTGTTATGGTATGGCTAAACAACAATTGTTTATACTCCTTTTTCGTGGCACTTCATGTGCTTGTGCCTTTGGGTTGCAAGTTTAGATTAAAATTGTTTTGCATCTGGTATAAATTACCTTGGGTTTATTATGATGAACATCTTTTTTTGTGTTTTCTTGCAGAAAATATGCACCTAAAAAGGTTGTTATGAGTGGTGGGCACACTAACGGATTTCCTAGTTTACCATAGTGGTTGCTTGATGTTATGGCTACGTATAAACAAAGGTTTAGTAGTAGTGATCAATAATCAAAATTTGAGTTGCATGAGCTTTCAATCCCACCTACACTTATGGCCAAGTCCTACAAAGGGATTGCAGAATATGGGAATCATTTGAGAGCTATTGCATGGCTTAGAACAAGTAATATGATTACATATGACTTAGGGGTGATAGGGGAATTTGAACATACATCATTTGCATCGAGGGGAAACCCTACCCCAACACTTGAGCAAATATGCTACATAGGGGAATGCAAAAAGATTCTTGAGTTGGATTATGGCCTGGCCAAAGTCATTGTTCTACTTTATTCTTGGGTGTGAACCACAACTTGCAGTGTAGGGGTTGCCATAAAAAAAACCAATTGGGGTTCACCCTTGTGCACTTTGGAAGGTTGTTGCATGTGCAAGAATAACCATTTGTTTTCCCATCACAAATTGAACATGTTTTTTTCTCAAATTCTATGTAAGACCCTAATTGGAAAGTTGTTATAATGAAAGGTGCTAAATCTTGACATGAAGTTGGAGAAAACATTGAGGTTCAACCAACATGTCCAACAAAAGATGGAGCCCATGTGGATGTTGTTGATCCTCATTTTGGTAATGGCAATATGTAGGGCACAACTGGGCCTAGCAACAATGACCCAAAACAACATGATGGTTTGTATTTTAATCCTTTTATGTTCACCTGTCATTTATAGTCAATAAGGTTTACCAACATGTGCACTTACATTTGGTGTTCATGTGTAGGGGTTGAAATTGGCTTTATTGGGGAGGGGGATGAAGGTGCATTGATGTTAGATGGTGAATATGAGGACCGCAATGATTACCCCTCTGATGATACATAGTCATTTGAAGACAATGACTACATAATCCCCGGACACACTAAGTCACTAGTAAAAATTGGCCAAAATGTAACCCCTATATTTGGGACTTATATGCGATTATTAGTTATTTGCAATTACATTTGAACATTTTTACAATTATTTCTTGTGTTGGTCATATTTGCAACTACATTATGACTAGTTTGTGACTATTTTGATGTTCATCCTTCCATGTGAACAACATTTAGTTTGGTTTTCATCCAAGAAAAACAATTTATGTCCCATTAATTTCAAATGTGACCAATTTAGTTGTAACTTTATCAATATACAAAGGTGTATTTTGTGAATTCTAAGGAATATAATTGGGTGTATTAGGAGTTATAAATGTATATTTTGAATGTATATGAACAACCATATTACATGTTTATTGAAGTATTATTATTAGCATCAATGACCTCAATATTATGGTTACACTAATTAATGTATATTTTGAGCATATTAAAATTTTATGGGAGATATTTATTAAATATATTGTGCCCATATTACAAGTTTATCCAAACCATCTTATTATACATCTTAAAATTATTACAAATGACATTTATTATTATATATTAATATTAATTACATGTAGTAAAAAACTAATTTTCAATATTATATTTCACTAAAATTTTCAAAATAGTAATAGTTTATTACTTAATGATCATAATGATGATGATGATGACGATGATATTAGAATGATAGGAAAAATAATTATATAATTACTGAAATAATTACTGAAAATTTAATATATTATTATATTATTGTTAAAAAGATTCAGTCGCAAAAAATTTGTAACTAGAAAATTTATCCCATATGTTTTGGCTTTCATTCTCAATTTGAAAAGTATATAAACAAGGTGTTTTGTCTTTACATTTTCATACTAAAAAACATGGGCATATGGGATGAACCAATAAAATGAATTAACCCAAAATAAAATATAAATATTCATGTATTTACACCTAACTACCTACTTTTATACCTACTTACCTATCTAAGTAGGTATTTGGCCTATGTAGGTAAATAGGTCCCATCTAGATAGGCGTTTAGCTTAGGTGGGTAGGTAGGTACCTAGTTCAACCTACATACCTAAATATTGATTTAAATTTAATTTGGACAAATTCAATTAACATGCCATGTGACAAATTTCTATTGCACCATGTGTTACAACCTCACCATCCAAACATAAAAACCAAACATCTTAGATTATTTCTAAATAATAATAAAATATGTTGAATTATTAATAGTTGAGACACGTGGCAACACATAACTTGTTCCCATTATTCACCAAAAAAGTTGCATCCTAGTTGTAAATGACAGTATGTATATGATTCGTCAAAGGATGAAGACATTTTGTTGATTTTTTCTTTCATTCAAAATTCGTTATCGTTTGCAAGTAGTGTCAATGTGACTTGTTTAACATGATTATTAAGATTTTAATTGCAAATGTTGCTTGCAACTAAAAATTAATTACAAGGACAAGTTACAAAATGGCCATTTTCTACTAGTGAATGACCATTGATGTTATGAATGATTAAGTTGTTTAGAAACCTACTAGGTGCTAAATAGATTTATCGGATTTGGTTTCTCCACTTGGGCATATATATTTTGGCACATCAAAATTTATGTTTCATAGTTGCAATGCTTGCTTGGTTAGCAACTTGCAACCTAATGTAATTCCTTATTCAATTTTGTTTGTTTGCAAGGAGTTGGTGTTTGTTTTAACTATAACACCATGTGTTTGGTTATGATTGATGAATTAATTTGTTGGAAGATGATTGATGTCCTTGCTTACCTTCTTGATTAGTGGATGGTTGTACAAGGAAATATGCATGTATGCATATATTTCACAAAATTAGAAGTGATATCAGTTGCAATATGGACCATATGATTTAGATTTAGGGTGTGGAGTCTATGTATGGGGTCTATATATGTTTCTTATCATGGTTGTTTGATTCCTACAACCATTTGATAACATAAATATTGCCATGGATGGTTGATATAATGGGTTGACGACTAAAATAAAATATTTGAATGGGAGTTTGGTTTGTGTGTGTTGTGCTTTGGTTATCTTTGGGTTCCACATGCATTTGTTGGTCAACTGATGTTGGATTGAGTAATCAGGCATTTGACCCATGCAATAACAATTGGGATGTCATGGGGGATTTACATGGTAGACTACAATGCAAATGTACCAAAGGTGGAGATTTGTATGTGTTGGGCAAATTTTGTTCAATGGGATGTTACACTTTTAACCTAACTTGCCACTATAGTTCATTTATAGATCTTGTGAAATGTCTATTTATAGATTTTCCTTAAACTTTTGATTCAAGGCCAACTTGTGAACATATAGGTGATATGTGCATATGCACAAATTAAATAATTCATAAAAACTCACATTTTTGTTAATGGCACTTGGTTTTGGTGATAATAGAAAGGCCAAATTATAGGATTTTGTAGTTGTGACTAGGGGTGAGGTATTCAAACATCTCATTTTGTGAATATCTTAAGTCAAGTGTTGCAAAATGTTCCAAGTGTTGCAAATGATATGGGTGTTGCACAGAAACCACCCTAATCAATACATCATGAAAGCTTAAAAACTTATGAAGTCAGAATTAGGTTGTGAAATGGTTTCAAGAACAGACAAAGGGTTTATTTGGTTTGTAAAGTAGTTAATTTTAGTGCACCTTGAATTGGACAATTATAGCTATAATGATTTCTCATGCACTAGTGTCCTACAATGTTGCAACATATTCTGATTCTTGGATGTGAATAGATTTCATGTTATGTGAATTGGAGAACTATGGATTGTAGGTTACCAAATATGAATTCTCCAATATTGATCCTTGGTTGGAGATGCCATTATAGGGTGTGTCCTATGATGGAAGATATTTTTATGTCATTTGTTATTTGAACCCTATGAGCCCTTCATGTGCATACATGCCATACATGAATGTAAGGCATCATGGAATACTTAATCATGTCTCATTGAATGGGACAAGCAATAGCACAATAGTGAATGGGGATACTGAACTATAATGTGTACCCTTAGTTGTTGAAAGTTTAGTACCAACACCTAAACCATAATGTAACAAGAAAGGGAAGTTTGATGATGACCATGCAATGCCAACATATTTGACAAGAACACAAGGCAACAACTAGAGAATATCAACCTTTAGTGCCCTTCAAGTGCAACAAGTTGCATCAAGGAAACAATCATGGCCAAGGAAAAAATAGAATTCTGGAAAAACAAAAAGGTTTAACACAAAGGCACCCAGATGCTCAAATCAATTCCAACTGCATTAAACAAAAAAAAACTTTAGTGAGCAAATTGGAGGCTTTAATGAGCAAATTGGAAGCTTGAATGAGCAAAATGGAAGCATGAATGAAATGATTGGTTGCTTAAATGAGCAAAATGTTGGATTGAGCTAGCACATAGGCAACATGGCTGCATTGGTGAATGACCCTGATGTGAAAGATCGTGACATTGATCAATAAGATACTAACATTGATGTCAATGTGCTAGAATGTAATTTGCGAGAAATAAATAAAGATGCAACAAAGCAATTCAACCAAGTCTAGCATCCCCTGATGGTTGAGTCCAGGGTACCCTTTTTTAAAATAATTGGATCAAAGATTCTACTTGTCTTTCATCATTTGTTTGGTGCATATGTGAAGAGGAGGGAGAAGACATGGGATCATGGATCAAGTTGGGATCATATTGTTTGTTTTAAATGTATATGAAGCAAACTTTTTTGCCTTTCAAGGTATTTAATTGTGACAGGTTTGTTGTGGTTTTTTGCTACAATTTTAGATATTCAATTCCATTTTGTTGTTGCATGATTCATTTGCAACACATAAGTGTTTTCAATGGGTACAAATGATGTTCATAGAATTATGACTATTGTGTTTAAGTATTGAGTAATAGGTGAATGACAATAACTAATTGTGCATCTTTCATACTTCATGGCTTTCCATAATTTTTTGTTTTACTAAAAATCTATATTGCAAGTGTCAGCATGCTAAAATGCAACGTTCTTATGTGTAGGCAATGTTTTTAATACAAGTATATGAACTTCAGTGGTTGGTGGAAATTTTAAAAGCAAATTGCAATGTGTCTTGATTTAACACTCAAAGTTGACAAGGAAGAGATGGAGGAACAAGAATAATGTAAAAAAACTAGCAACCAGTGCCTAAACCTATGTTCATATCATTAAACACCATGATAATGTTACAAAGGTCTTGTCAAGGATCTGTCAAGGTTCCATAGATGCATAATTTCTAAAGCCAACAAACTATAATTGAAATGCAATTCTAGATAAATTTGCATAATAAGCCACATTACCTTATCTGTAATTTTAAGAAATATATATATTTTGTTAATGTTGTGTTATATAAAGCACTATTTTAAAGTAGTAAACAAAACATGGCTGGTGATGGAGCTGTAAAAATTGAAGGGACTGGGAGTCTTGTTAGTTGTTGTGAAAGTGAGCAAGCAAGCAAGTAATAGTGTGCTTGTCAGACAATAATGCATTGATAGTTCTTGTTGTTTTCCAATTTAGTGAGCACCACCACCTTGTTAACAAACATTAAAGTTTCCAAGCAACAAGTCATATGGAACATTTGTCAATAGTTGGAGCAACTTGACATCATCATTCATTTATTCATTCATCTAAAGCATGCAATGTCAATGGTCTTTATTAAAATTCATCTAGACAATAGTTTCATTTTGAATATATAAAACAAAAGTACAGAGGCTCCCATTAACTACAATGGAAATCCATATCTAGTGAATATTAAGAAAAGGAAAGCTTTGAGATTAAAACCTATCCAATACCCAATCATGAATGGATCTAATTTTACAAATTTGCAACAAGCTTCATGAACTTGAGATGCATGTCATGGCTTTACTTTTGTGAATTGCAACAAGGAACTAGTCCACCGTAAACCTAAAACCCCATGGAAATTAAAAAAGTTTAAGAAGAGTCCAAGAATTCTAAAGTACATACATAAAAATATGTGTTCATAAATAAGGCGCCCCCACTACCATAAATCCCATTAGTCCAGTCATAAGTACTTATAGTCATATTTGTAGTCATGTAGCATAAAATTGACCACAATCCCAAAAATGGTTGTGAGAAAAGACAAAATATGATTACATGACTACATTAGGACAATATTCGCAACTTGTCTTAATCATCAAAACCACATTTTGGCATAGTGCATTAATCACAATAGTTACAACCCCAAGGTTCATTATGGCAATAAAAGCATGCATGGGAAGGCACGTAATCTTTCACCTTGAGTTTCCCACTATGTAATATGCATAAGTTTATGATAATTTAACCTAGGAATTTCGCTTGCTCATTAGATTGTTAGTCGATGGTTTAGAAAAAATTTCATTTAAATTATGGAGTAAAGTTTCCACTTGGATGAAAGTCAAAATGAAAAAATAAAAATAAAACCTTGGATGGATGGAATATTCCAATTATGGATTAAAATACTTCCAAATGGATGAAAATTAAAAATAAAAATAAACTTTATTATGTTTTGATTAATGCCAAAATTGTCCCCTAAGTTTGGAAAATATTTTTTAAAATGGAAAAAAAATGGGAGGTTTAAATTGAACCCCCCAAGCTCCACTATCCCGAACCTCTTTCAAGCTTTGCAAACTTCCAAACCTACCAAACTTGGCAATTTTGGGGGAGTTTCATGGCAATGGCACTGTGGAGCTCCACGCTCTTGCTACCATCACCCCCCCCCGCCCCCTCTTTTTATTTTTTCCGTCTTTTCCTCCCTTTCTTCTTCCTTTTGTTGTTGTTGCCACCAAGTTACAATGACAACAATGATGAAAACAATAGGGAGAAAGGCTCTTTGCCCCTCTTTCTTTCATATTGAAATTATAATTATGTCATTGGCGATGATGATGATTAAGGGATGGAGGGTGTCATGGATGCCAATTATGCTATGGAGTTCCTTCATTTGAATGATCCTCTATGACATGTAATAAACTTGAGCCTAACTTTTAATTTAATTTTAGTTCACTTTTAATTAATTTTCAGTTAAGTTTTATTTCATTTCCACTTAATTCATAGTTCACCTTTAATTGACTATTAGTTCATTATTAGTTAAGTCTTAATTCACTTATAGTTAAATTCTAGCAACTCCAAATTAATTCATAATTAAGTTTTAGTTAACCCCTAATTACGTCCTAATTAACTCTTGGTTAACTCTTACTTAATTATAGTTAACTCCCAGTTGATTCCTTGTTAAATCTTAGTTAAGTTTTAGTTAAGTTTTAGTTAATTCATAGTTGACTCTTAGTTAGGAAGGTTTTCAACGAGCTTCTTTACTCAATGCACACATAAAAACCTCTTTCGAAGCTTCCTTGAACTAAGTCCCCAATTGGATATAAAAAGAAATAAGACCTCTCATTTTCTTCAATTTGTTTATCACCATTTAAAAGCATTATATTACATCACAACCTTGTAATGTTCTTTTCATGTTCATGTTTGCATATGTTAACATAATAAATATTTGTTTCCATGTTGGTCTTGCACATCTTGTGTTCTTGTTTTGTGTTATTGTGTTCTTATTTTTTAATCACATAATCTTGTCTTGTTTTTGTTTGAAAGTTATATTTAAACCTTTCTTTTAGCCTTTGTTCATGTGAATATTTGTGTTTTTGACAATGGGTGCCCCCTTCTTCCTTGGTGAATTCGTGTTGAAGGTGAAGCAATCGAAAGCTTGAGCTCCTAGCAATGGTGGTGGTGGTTCCGACTCTTATTGGTTGTTGTTGCTATTTGTTACACCTACCAAAGGGAGATATAAAAAAAAATCAGGAAAAAAGAGAGAGAAAACAAAAGAAATAGGGGGGGGCCTACCATTGTAACATGGCTTTCCTTAAGTTTTCAACAATCTTGTTTTCTTTTCATTCAAGTTCTAAGGTACTTAAGCTTTGTTTTGGGTTCAATTCTCAAAGGAATTGCATAACAAAAACAAACCAAAAAACATTACTTTCACTGAACGAGTTTTTTCAAACTAAGAACACCCCCCCAACTATAGTAGAAACTCTTGTACACTAACACACAAAACAAAAACCTCCATGCAAAACACAAAAAAAAAATTTTCTATGCAAAACACAAAACCCAAACCCAATGTTAAACTTATTGAATCTAGCTACAACATTAAACAAATTAGACCTTTTTTTGGTGATTCAAAATGAATTCATTTGTAACACACATGAATCCAAGCCTAAAAACATACAAAATGAATGCAAACACAAACACCATGTGAAAATGAAAACTTGCATAAACATTATAAAAAACTTGCAAAACTTACCACACAATGTTTTGGAATCTCAAATCACCAAAAACAAATTTGAAATCACAAAACTTGGGTTTTATATTAGTCTACAAGTTATTTGAAGTAATTCACATTGGAACGAGTTCACAACTAAGCTACACACTACACTAGATGAATGTAGAATTAAACTAATTTAAACATAATTAATGTAGGGGTGAAAGCACAATAAAGTGTACAATTAAAAGTACTTGCATGTCTACTTCTCAAGTGAACAAAAAATAGGACCAAAACCCATCACAAGATTGTTATACATTCAATTTTTTTTGGTTGAATGATAAATAACAATATATATTTTTATTATTATGCATTAACTTTTAAATTTTGCATTGTAAAAGTAGGTTTCAAATAATTTTTTAAAAAATGCAAGTAGTTTTTAAACCTATGTTCTACAATGTAAGATTTGATTCAAGTATTTGTCATGTATATTTTACTAAAGAGAAAGTAGATTTTTTTTTTGGTGATGCCTTTGAATATAAAATGATCTTTATGCTATAACTTCATACATGTATATTTCACAAAAACATACATGTATATTCCACTCTATGTTATTTCTTATGTTTTAGGTTACTTTTGACTATTCACATTTTTACTAATGCATGGGCCAACATTGTGACCAAAAATCCGTACTGGGTTAACATTCATGTGACACAAACCAATGACATTGAAACACCATTTTGGTTGCAACAAAAACAAATACACATATAACTAGTTTTTCCAATTGCATAACTCATTTTTTTAATAATTATAAACCATATCAAGTTAATTAAGTTCAATATATAGGAAATTGGGTCCAAAACATAAGTTCTTGATTCAACTATGAATGGAATGTATGCACTACATAGTGGATTGGGTCCATTGCATTATCACCCAATTCTATTACAATAGATTCAATGAACTATATAGTGATATGGGTCCACGACGTAGTGATCTCGTTCACTTTTTATGGATTGGGATTTAAGGCTAGGTAAAGTTATTTCACTATGAAGACCCCATAGTGATTTAAACTAATAAACTGTGCCCACATTTGTATTAGTGTCGATACAAGTTTTGAAGTACAAGCTTATTCCATAGCCTTGTTTTATTCCTTTTATGTTTATTTTTTCATATTTTATCCAAATAAATATTTGTCTGCATTTTTGTTTTGCACATTTTGTGTTCTTATATTTACTTACTGTGATTTTTTGTTTTGTTTTTATGTTCTATGTTTTGATTAGGTTTAGGTATGTGTTTCCATCATTTGTTTTTTTAGTTTTTGTGCTCATGACAATTGTCACATGTTACTAAAATGTAACTAGTAAACAAAGTCAAACACAATTGATTACAATCATATTTATGGTGTGTACATTCTATTGTATAGATGTTCATCTTGTAATTACTTTATAATTATAGTACAATTCCTTGGTTTTTTAATGTGACGTTTTATTGATTAATTCCCCATATTTCCATAGGATAATTATAACATAGTTGTATATTAATTATTTTGTAGTTTTAGTTGTAAGGAAATTTAGTTGCCATGGACATAATTTTTCATAATATTACCATGGTACAATGAAGGACAATTGAAATGTTAGTTACAAAAAATTGTTGATTTGAACACAAGTCACAAACAAATGGGTTGTTATGGACACAATAATTCCTTGTGTATTATTGTTTGAATGGAGTGACCATATTTTGATTGTTTGCATGATACATGATTGATTCAATCTTTCAAAAGGTTCAATGAAAATGGACTAAGTCCCAACCTAATCAAAACCCCATTAAAGTAATGACCAAAATTCGATCAATTTTAGGAAAATGGCTAGATATTGTAGACAAAGTGTAACATTTGTCTAGGTGAATAAGAGCATTACTAAATTGTGGTTGTCGCTATTCAAGGAGGAAGCACCCTTATCCAAGGAATGATCATAATTCGGTTATTTTATAAACATGGGTTTTGATTTCCATTGAAATACCTTCTAGGTATTTAATGATTTGTAAGGCCTTGGTTGACATGTTCATTGCCATGCTACATCAAACAACTAAATTTCAATTGCTTCGAAAATGATGGGAAGACATGGTCACCATTAGCATGACAATTTTTGTATTTTAACCAAATCAAGCTTAAGTATAAATGGGAGTTGGACATTTCATTTTGTCATATGTTTTAAACCTTTTTTTATCACAATGGGTTTTAAAACTTTAATAGTTTTTTGCAATCAATGTGCAAAATTTGGGTGGAGCTCAAGAAATTGGAAATAAGGGGGTGTGTGGGAGGTTTTTCCTCTATTTGAATCAAAGTTAGGGGGTTCCTTGCTTGACTGCCTTAACCTTACAAAACTAAGGTTATTATTGGCAATTACTATTTGAGAAGTGAATGTTGTTAGGTGATGGTACCAAAGGTGTGTGGGTAGCTTAGGCAACATGTTTGAATCAATGTTCAAGTGCCTTCAAGGTTGTAATATAATTTTGCACATTTGGTTTTTTAAATTATATATATATATATATATATTATTAAACAACACACGGTGACTTGTTTTTAAATTTCAATTGGACACATGTCAACAATATATTGGGTTGAAACTACATGTATTTATATTGTAGTTTATTATGAAATACACTTAAAACAATCACATGATATTGTTTGTTTTTATTAATAGTTATCATGTGTCTACACACCATCTAATGAAAATACCAAATTTCATAATTTCAATTTTTCAATTTGGTGACCCAGACTAAATCAATTGTATTGTTGAAAATGTTTATGGTGTTTGTTGTTCCAATGGACATTATTATAGTTGCTATGGCATGGTCTGTGCCAATTGTGATTGTGGTGGACAACATGATTACACATGGAATGACCTTTACAATTATGTCCATGCATATGATTACATGTTATTTTGACAAGTTCATGTTGTTTATAGACATGGTAGTTGAAAATGTAGTCGTATATGCCATGTTTTCATGTAATGTTTATAACGACATCATTTTTCACAATTGTATAATTCTCTCATCGTGGTAAGTCTACCTTAATGTCATTTCTTTTCATATTTGTTAGAAGATTGTTCCATGTGAATGTTTACAAATTTCATCCATTCATGTTTATTTTGATACCCAAATGTCATTTTATTTTCTTCTTTTATGATAATTCAAACTTCACAAGTATTTACAAATTTCACGCATTACATTATGTTTATTTTAATGTCAATTGTTTGTTTTACAATAACATTATTATTCACAAATGTTTTCACATCTTATCCATGTTACAAATTAAGTTTACCTTCACATTGTTGTTTCTCTTCATATATTTAAAAATTAAAATGCATTGGAATTATAAGGTGCAAGGTGACTACACAATGATAATTATATTATCTTGGAAGATTATTGGTTGCACATGAACAACTATTGGTAAAAGTAATACACATTTACAGTTATATTAAAATAATATCCTATGTGAAGTAAATAAATGAAAAAGTTATTTAAAGTAAGTTTAATTGATCTTGGTTTGTTAGAATTACTGGCGATCTAAGTTTGATTTCATGTTTTTTTTTTTTTGACTTTTTAACTTTTTCATGTATTCCATTTTATTTGCTTCTTTCCATGTATTTGATATATTTTTTGTTTTTGCACCTTGATCTTGTTGAAAGCTATTGCAAGTGAAAACAACATCAACAAAGGACTAATGAGCATGAAGAAAAGGCCTTTTTGAGTCTATTAACAAGAAGTTGAAGACAAAGAGAAATGTGGGCAAACATAAATTTTGTTGATAGGAGACAAAAAAGAAGAAGGATGATCCAAGGAAGAAAAAAGGAAGATGAGAAGAAAATATGTTCCAATTTGCTATTGTTGAATTTTGTGGATACATGGTTAAAGGAAGAGAAATAGAAGAGGAAAGGTGTTTGTGCTTAGGTCAGCCATCATTGAATTTCACAAACAAGAGATGAATAAAATAAAATAAATATCAAATGAAAAAAAAGAGAG
>Ga0116228_10002577_pt1 | contig 15735 bp, 7 predicted proteins | sample S1TSphfallax_2_FD_89694 | JGI IMG/M metagenome (GOLD analysis project Ga0116228, IMG submission 89694) | Host-associated microbial communities from peat moss isolated from Minnesota, USA - S1T2_Fc - Sphagnum fallax MG | ecosystem: Host-associated > Plants > Peat moss > Unclassified | place: USA...
AAGAAAAGTTGGAGTGCTTTACCGACGGATGTATAACATAAAGTGACGAGAAAAGGATAGCTTTATAGGTATTTTTGGAGACTACTTTTTATTCTCTACCCAGACGTCATCAGTATACTTCCATCCAAAACGGTAAGTTTGGGGGCCAGCCTTCACGATTCCATTTGTTTCCTGGCATGCAACCAAAGTTGAAATAGTTAGGCATATGCTTCTAAAGTCGGGAACATCTACCCTCATAATATTACATACATTCACACATTTCAAACCAATGGTCCCATGCCCATGCCGCACCCACACAGTCCACGAGCCTGGGACCAGGGGTACTAGGTTAGAACGGCCTGTGAGTGAACAGTTAAGTGCTCAGGGCAGGCCGGATCCCAACAACTGATGTCCAATTAAAACTTGAACCCCTCCTATTGGTGCATGTGGTGCACTAAAAATCTTCAAAAACATATTAGAATTGACAAAGTTATGGACCCTCAAATTAGAGGGGTCAAGAACTCAAAAAAAACAAACCCCTGAACACTGTACATTTAGTTCTCAAACACCCTAAAAACTTCTTGTATGTTGCTCTGGTGTTATTAGAGTTCAAAAAGGATTTGTAAAATTGAAAGTGGTGCTCTGAGAACAATTTAAACGTTTCAACTGAACAAGAAATGAGAAAGTTAGAAGCTTTGAAAGAAAGGGGGCTTCAAAGAGAAGAAAAAAAAAAAAAAAAAACCATGTTTTGTTAGTTGGAGAGTTTATTTTTCTTCTTGCTATTTTTTCATTACTCCTTTTCCTTTGCACTTGAAAGATAAATTCTTTTATATTTTTGCTACCATGGTACCAGCATATGGTATGGTGCTGGTTTTACCCACGGTCACACATATCTACACTATATCTACTACCTCTCTACACCATACTTTTTTCCACTCTGAATTTATTTGCTACGATCATCCATAAGGCTTCCTTCTCCCTCAAGCTACTAGAATCGTAGTCACCACTGTCATCAAGTAAAAGATTAATTTGGAAATACTAAACAGGCCAAAGGAAATTAATACAGTCAGTACAAAAGTAATGCCACGATTTTTTCCACGAATCTGCCCATTTGCCCGGTTTATTTTCACCTTGTCATGCCTAGGCATGTTTTGAGTCCATGTTATGCACGTTATGTACACACTAGGGGTATAAACGGCCATGTAAGATATTAGTTGGCATGCTATGTGACATTACAAGTGCAAAACATGTCGTATTATATGAGGTTACAAGTACAAAACATGCCTGGGTGTCACTTGAGAAAATATGGATGGGGCACATGGGCAGACTGGAGGAAACAATCGCGCCAGCACTTTTGTACTGACTGCATTCATTTCCTTTGGCCTGTTTAACGTTTTCCAATTATTTCCCAACAACGTGATCTCTGCAATAAAGCTACACAAGGACACTGGGTGAAATCAGCAAACAAGCAACTTGCAAAACAAGAATAGTCACAATAATGGAGCTTGGACGGGACCAGTAAAGCATATTTACCATTATTGTTTTCCAATTATTAAAAATAACAATAATTTGTTTTGGTGTTCGATATTATTTAGTTTTGTAATTTTTGTCATAATTTTGTTTAATTTGATAGTTATAAATAATTTGAAATTTGATAAAAAAATTTGCAAAAATATTGTTACTTGTGCATAATATTCTTTTGGTTTCGAATTTTCACTTTTCGACATCCAAATGAATAACATATATTTGTTGAAATACATGTTTGCATAGTTTGTTTTCATTATGTTTTTATTGAAAATTTGTTTTAGTTTTGATGAATTTCGATCATATCAAACAAGGCTTATAGTGATGATTACCTTTGAAACTGTAGGAATTTGGAAATATCGCCTCATCATGAAGTGTAAAGTGTCCAAGCTTTTGAAACCCAACTAATTTGGTGGGTGGTGATGTTCCCAAAAAATACTAGTGAACCACCTCCACTGTTGATCATAACATATACATACCTGGATGCAGACAACCACAGTAGCCCCACTCTTGACAAACAAGATTTTCTTCTTCATAAATTTCCTAATCTTGGGATCAATTTTATGAAGAAGACCCATGATTTGACACTCCTTCACAATGGTATGAATGCGAAGCATTGCCTTGTAGGTTGCTATGAAAATTGCTCATTACCCTTATGAGTATGATAACACATGATCACATGGATAAGAGATATGCACAATATTCTAATGAATTGTGGCCAAACGATTCCAATTTCATAATTGGGTCTTTATTGCGGCTCTTACGGACTTTGGAGGTGGCCCTAGTTTCAAAATCGACATTATTGTTTGAACACCCCCACAAAATACATTATTTGCACATATGTCGTAAAGGAAATTGCATTGCATACACAAATTACTTACCCCAGATCAAATTGTTGGTGTGAAACCTTTGCCAATAAATTTGTTGCTTCAAATGGATAATTGTGTTAAAGACAATGAAACTTGACATTTATTATTGTTTCTATCATTGTTGATGACAAGGGATGTGTTTGAAAAGGTCAAATTGGGATTTCTTGTAGTTGGTCATACACATGAGGATATAGATGGATGCTTTGGCTATTTGTAAAAAAAGTTGAAGGAGGAAAACAATTACATTTTAGTAAATTTGATGAGAGCTTTCATGACCTCACAAGAAAGATCGTTTATTCCTCAATTGATTCAAAGAGATTCTAGATTTTAAATCTTGGGTCCTAGGTTGTTTGAAAGATGGCTTTAAAACATTGGTAGGGCATACTAATATGCATATGTTTAAATTTTTTGTTGATTCATCAAGTTGACCAATGATGTAATACAAATTTTCCCCCCAAATCATGTCTAAAGTTTGATAGATGGGCCTTTGATTAGATTGTGGAAAGTTAATCCAAATGATTCACCAAAGTTGCCTATTGGAGTTCCAAGCCTTGTTCTACAGCACCCAATTTGGGGCAATGATGCATTGAAGTTAGTTGATAAAGTAAAGTTTATAAGTTCGGGACTATCCAAATACATGGAATTTTAGAAAGTGGGCATTGTGCAAAGTTCCACATATGAAATGAGGATGTTATATGTGGAATACTTGGAAGATATTTTGTTGCATTTGTCAAGACCGTTACCACCTCAAAGTTCAACTCTTTTGGAAGGTTTCTTGCCTTCAAGCAATTGGAGGGCTAATTATGTTAGGTCTTCATTATCAACCGTGATCAATGTTGTTAATCCAAAAGATCCAATTCAAGTTCCTTATTGTGGGCCAAAGAACATGAAACCTTTAACTACATACACACCATTTAGATATCTTAATGTTGGAGATTTTGTGCTCGTGAGACCACATGACTTTGATCTTGTTCCTCTCTAAATGCGAAGAGTGGAAGGTGATGTTATCAAGGATAAAGAGAATGAATATTTTCAAATGGCGAAAGTTCAATGGTGGGTTCTTGTGAAGAAAATATCGATTTTGGATGAATGACATCTATATGAAGATTGTTGTAATAGCAAGTGGAAATGTAATTTAATAAATCCAAAACAATGGCTTGACATTTCAACTATTCTTTTCTCTTTTCTTGCTCGAAAAAATACAACAAAAAAGTCAAATTAATATTCATGCTATTTATGTTGATAGGGTTAAAGTTAATCTCAATGTTGTTAATGCCTCAACCAATTTGTGAAAGATGTTGGTGACATTGATGAAATTACATTTGCAAATTTTCAATGTCTTTTGTATCATTCTATCCATTGGATTATTGTTTTAAATCTTTTTTGCAATTTTTATGAACTATATGGTTTAATAAATTTATTATTTGCTGAAATTTATCCATATACATTCTTGAAGACTAATAATTAATAATCTATTTTGTTCCATTTGATCCTTAATCTTTGGTCCCCACTAGGTGTCAACTTTCCTTCTTTCATGGTATGTGAAACCCTAAAAATAATGGATATGTTATAACATGAATAATAAAATTGCATGTTTAGACATTGTTGTTATTGGTATGTTGTGCCTTGTTTGTATTTCAAAAAGTTGATTTTTTATTTATGTTTAATGGGAGCATTTACTTGTGACTTTCTTGTTTGATAGTCTATTATGAGTTATCATTTGCTAGGCACTAGGATAAATATTATTTTAATTCTAGGTGGAATTTGAAACTTAATAGATGTGTTATTGTATAATTAACATGGATGGATCAAGTTGCCATGGTTAGAAATTTAGCATGTTGTCAATGTATTAAATTCAAAAGATTGAATTTCCTTTTCACTTTAAATGGGAGTTGTATCATTTGGTTCTCATAGCTTATAATTTATTACGTTTCACCAAGTGGCCACCATGTGTTCAATTCTATTTTAAAAAGTCTTATGGTGTATATATATTTGAAAAATATTAGTAAAATTTGTGTGATAGTATGATGTTGTAGTTTTGCTAATTTGGCCTCTCTCCTTGTTTCAAATTCAAAGGGTTGAGTCTTTTGATGTCAAATGGGAGCACTAACATTTGGCTTTTAATCCATCATGAAAATACATAATCTTGTTTTAGATTTTTTTTTTTTTAATTTTTTTTTACATAATGTGTACATGAATCTTTTTGGAATTGTTGGTTACAAAGTTGTTTTTATTTAGAATAATGTAATTAAATTTTTTTATAATATGACATTCAAGCCAAAAATGATCATTAATTTGTTAAGTATGGTGGCCACCCACCAAGTGGAGTTCATTCCACCCATCAAGTTGTATAAAGTTTTGAATAAAATTTTAGTTTTAAGTTAATTAAATATGTGTTTTTTGGAATAATTGAATATAAGATTATTCACATCCTGAATCCTATAATCTTTTGTTAGTTATAGGTGACACCAACTTGGTTTTCAAGGGATGATGCAATTGAAATTTAATTGATTCTAGTGAATGCAATATTAAAGATGTTTCCTAGTTTAGATTTTTCAAACACAAGTTGGGTTGTTGATTTGGGAGATGTAACCAATGGTGGAAGATCAGCATCAACATAGTTTATGACTATTTTAGGATCTCACAAAAGTGGCAAAACCAAGAAGTTAGTGTCTTATGCTAGCTAATTAACAACAAAAACATTAACTTGAGATTACAAATTTGGGTCATTGCAAGGTAAAGTGGTTCACTTTTTGCATTATAATCTCGTATTTTGCAAAGTGGTGTGCATTTACATACTATTAACATGGTATAAAAACAATAATTTTCCAAATTTGTGGCTAGAGTTAAATTACCAACTTGAAGAAGACGACATCTATAAAAAAAAAATTGCAATAAGGTGCGTTCATAATAAAAAGAGCCAACAAGCCCTAGGTGTAAGTCCTTTTTAAGGATTATGTTTTTTCAAGTTTGAAACATCGCTTCCATGTTTTGTATAGGACCCATTATTGGATGATAATGTCAATTTCAAAAGTTTAATTCACATGTGTTTCCATGAATTTTTGAACAATATGTAATTAAATCTATTTTTTAACGATAAATTTTTAAGTAAATCAAATGTGTAGATTTCAACAAAAGTAAACATGTCAATATTTTAAAAATAATATGTGTCTCAAACCTTCAATTATACATTATACATTGAATTTATCAAAGATATCTTTTTTAACATCATTCCAAACGGAGCATAACATATTCACAAAAAAAATATAAAATCTTATATAACACATTCAATATTCATGAAAATGCAACCTTGCCTTGCTTATACCAAAATATATGTTTTTTGTTTGAGGAAGTTTTTAAAATTATGTAGTTTTCATGATCAAAAACACATTTAGACAATAAAAATATATTATCATGGATAATTAAAATAAAACATATATTCTAATATTTAATGATACCATGCCCTCATAATCATCAATATATGGTCATCCACAACTTTTGAAAATTAATACTTCGGTTTTACATAAAATAAAGGACATTCAAAAAATTTACACCATGTACACATCAAATTGCCCACTCTTTATCATACTATTTTATGACCAATGAAACATATTGAAATTGCAAAAAATTAATATTCATGAAAATTCATAAATATACAAACATTTTGAAAGTGATTTCATTATATTATCATCTTCATATATTCATTTTTCAAAGTCATGGGGGTGCATGATTTTATGCGTGTACACATAGTCCTTGACTCCTTTTACTATGAACACACCCTACATATATACATCAAATATATAGTAATGAACTTTTTGAAGTTGAAAAATATGGATTGGTTTGTTGTTTGTGCCTATATATATGCATTTTTGTGTATGAATTTTATTTGGAATATTTTATATGGACTTCATATATGATATGGGGTGAATGCATGGTATGGTGGTTCATTTTAGGTAGATGTTCCACTCCATAGGAGTCCATAAAAAGTTTGCTAAAAAACATGGTTACTTATTTATAAATTAACCATGTTCATGCATTTTTGAAAATCCATATATTTTTTTTAACTTAAAATAAAATGATGATGACAATAGATATTTTGATGGATGCAATTTTTTTAAAATCATAATACTTGGAAAAATGTTTTATAAAGTCCATATGAATAATGGCCCTTTTAGATATTTCATAATCAAACATTTTTAGAACAAAAAAAATTGAAAGAAAATATAATTTGAAACTCACAAAGACTTATGAAAATAAGGTTAAATTTTGAACATTTTAAATTCCATTAAAAAAAAAAGTGCTAAGGTTTCCAAGAAAATGGTCCCATATATATGTTATTTATTCCATTCTTCAACATATACTTAGTCACTAAAAATCAATTAAATTGAAATTTGCTATGAATACATTGATGTTATACCATTATAGTTAGGAAACCAATCCATATGTTGTTCCTTCAAAAGTCCATTATTAACAATAAGGGTAGCATTTTTTATAAAATATTATACTTTTAGTTTCATAATCAAGTTATGAATTTAGGATCAATTATAAATTAACAAATTGAAACATACATTTATCATCACATCCATTTAAATAAAAGGTGCCCTATAGAAATATGAATATGACTCCATAAGTGAGCCACCTTACCACTCATTCACCTTATGTTAAAAAAAAGAACATATGTGCAAAAAGGTTGCTAGAAGAAATTTATCCAAAAAGAAGTTATGAACTTTTGAATGGCTTGAAATGAGCCATATTTTCATAAGTCCATATCATAATCATTTTTAAATGGATTTCAATTTATATTTCCTTACCATGTACATTGAAAGATTGTTTATAATGGCTATTCTTCATATGGACTTTTAGTTTATTAACCACCATGTAATTCCCCACTAAATTAATGATATCAAAATAGACTACCATTTTAACACTACCATATGGACTTTTAGGGGGTGGAACATTTGTTGGAAATGAGCCAACTTAAAGTACATACATTTAGTTCTACATTGAGATGAATTTGTAACAGTAACGACACAATCATACTTAATAGACTATAATGATAGAACAATATTTTTTTTGCTCACCCCTATTTTGTTGAGGTAGACATGTTTGTTTTCTATGTTGGTATTAGTAATTTCCATTAGTTGGATGTGCTTTTGGTTTTGGAATTAAAGGTTATGACATTCCTTTTTTTGGAAATGTTTAAAACATGCTAATGACTAGTATTGATACCATGTACTTCTATAAATGGACAAAATGCAATATTGGTGCTACATTATATTTTTAGATTTGCAAAGTGATGTGTGCATTGTGTGGTTATAATCCAAGGGAAAATGGGATTTTAAAGGGTGCTTCCTTGGTTGGTATTTTGGGTGTTTTTGGAAATGCTAATAATTGTTCAATTCTTGTTTTACAAAATTCATAACTTCATGATATAATGTAAAAGGAAGTGGTCCCACTTATTCTTGTTTTGTTCTTCATGCAATAATGGTTATCACCTCAACATGTGTTGCAGTAGTTTGAAGAATGTCAGGTATGCATTTATTGGGTGTGCATACAAGGTTTGAAAGGCCAACATGTTTACAATGATGTATTTGGAGCAAACAAAAAAAATTGAAATAAAATTGACACAAAAACAATGTTTTGTAAGATGCATAAAACAAAAAACTACAACAATGGTTTGGAGTGGTTCTAAACAATAAATAAACAATGAATGAAAACACATATATGCTTTTTATTTAGAACATATACATGTGCTCTAAATAAACACCTTAAATGGAAATAATAATTTAGGTACCCACTCTTAATAACCTGCAAATACATATCCACATTTGTTACTATGAATTTACTTGGCCCTAAATGCACATGTGCTTAATTGTTTCGTCCTTTAGGTGATGTTGTTTTTGAGCATAGGGTTCTTGGCTTCCTCTATGCCTTCTAAGTGTGTTATCACCATGAAAAAATGGGAACAAAAGGTCTATGCTAGGGTGCTTGAGACCAACAATCCCCTTAGTTATCATGTCTTATTGTTTGCCTTTCAACACCTTTGATGTTGGAAGTGAATGTAGTTGTAACATGGGAATTCCAATGGCTCTAGATTTTATGTCATCAAATATCTAGTCAATGAGGTCCTCTAGTTTGGCATTTTTGATCCGCACAATAGCATTTATCATCTCCAACCAACCAATGTCTTCATTTTTTTCTTGAATGTCAACTTCTTGATCAAGGAGGTCATCACAAACCATGTGTCCACTCGTTGTAGGACCCTTGTTTAATCCATGGAATGTGCCCATATCCCTAGCAATGGCACCATCAAGAATGTTTGGGTGTAGTGTTTTGAATACCTTTATTACATATTTGCATGCAATTCCTTATTGTGCAAGTGGGCAATCGCATTGTGGCCACTTGAATGACATATGAAGTGTGAATGGTCCATATTTTGGGTGTGTGGTTGAAGGATGTGATAAATGCAATGTCCTCCCCCATTGGAATTAAAAAAAAATTGAACTCTTAGCATAGCTGAGGCAACAATGCCTTCTTATTTCTTATTTCTCACATACCTAAAAAACTTGCACTACACACCATACTAATAGCGAATAAAAGCATCCCCAACAAGATGAAAAATAGGCCAATCGATTCTACGTCCAATAAACCATTATTTGAAGAATATTTAAAGTATAATTTGTTTCATGTTGCTATGGAATGATTCCACAACCACATTGATGTCATGCCTTGCATGTGGAATATTACAATTGTGAACACACCACATTCCCACCTTATGCAACCAATGGTCTTTAAGTTATGTGATGAATCAAGATGCATTGAAGTAATTGGTTGACATGATTTATTTGTAGTTGTGCCCACAAAACAAGATCATGATCTAGTGGACAAGCTTGTGAATACATGATCTTCCTTATAATGTATAATATTTTTGTTAAATCTTTTGCATTTGCAATTATTTTTACATCATTTCTACTCATGTTTTGCGCACATGCCACAAGGGTGAAAGCACATTACAATGACCCTCTTTGGGGCACTTTTTGGTCTAGTACTATGGTGCATACAATATAATTGTTTCAAAAGTATGGTACATTTAATTTTGGGTATTAATTTTGGTTTTTAGGCCCTAAAATTATTATTTAATGTTATGTAATTATTATTTAAATAAGACAAAAATTCATTATCTATATTGAAGGATACATGGGTATATTTATAATATACATTGGTATAATAAGGCTATAGTTTCGTTTTGACTACATTAAATTTAAGGTTTCATTAGTCATTAAAGTAATCAATTTTAATTGAATTAAAAAATGGCCAATCTAGCTATGCTTGTTTTCTTCCATGTGAATGTGATTACTTGTCAAAATTTCAATTTACCACACATTTATCACATCTTTGTTGAAAAAACTCATTTTTTGACATGAAAATTTTCAAATTAGTCACATGGTATCTAAACATGGTTCAAGCTCTATGAAATGACATGGTTCAATATATTGTCAACTTTCATAAAAATTAAAAATCATTTAAATTATTTTTGGAGTATATTTGTGGTTTGAATACACATATACACTAGAACTTTTTTCACAAATATACTCAAATCTCTCATTTTGCAAAATGAAATGAAACATATATACATTTAATATCTTGCCTAAGTTATATTGTAACATAATATGCAAAAAAGTTATGAATGTTTTTCAATAGTTTGAAGTGGGATAGACTCAAACATGCACACCCCTAGAAATTAATACAAAGTGACACCCCAAATAATGTGCTTTCATCACAAACATAAAAAAAACTTTCGCCTTGGCCAAACATTACTACATGAAAACACATCAATTATAGAAATTTATTTTTGCAATAGTTTAATAAAAATGTTTATGAATGTCAATATGACATGAAATAATCCATGCTATGACGGAAATTAATATTTGACAAAAGAACAATTATTTGTGTAACAAAGTGTGATTTGCCACACATTATTATTTTGCAACAAAGTGTGCACTATAATACACAATTGATATGCGTGAAATTGTAGGTATATTTTATGAAATCAAACCTCAACACATTCATTTCAGCTTAACCATTGTCAACAAGGATAACAACAAACTTCCAATTGCTTGGCATAAATTTTGATAATGTTCAAACAACTAGGTCAAAGGCAAGCCCATCCTTGGGTGGTACCATTAGGAATGTCACACCTTGATTTTCTTAGACCCATCGAACTTTGAAAAATCATAGGAAACACTTAAATAAACATTTTCATATGAAAAATTTGAATACATTTGTGAGGTTGCATAGATTTTGAAATTTCAATAATATCAAAAATATTGTGTATTTTGATGTTCCTAATCATTGCAATTAGAAAGAAAAATTAGGAACGTAACATCTAGTTTTTTTTTCAATTTTTCCCTCATGAACACAAATTTGGAATATGATTTGAGAATTTTTTTCCTAAGGTAATTTGGAAATCATTTTATTTTTAGGTTTTTGTTTGGTAATTAATTGATTTAAAAGAATTTAGTTATGAATTTCCAAAGTTGAGGCTATTGACTTTTTAAAGGGCCATTTTAATCATATATATTTTAATCATAAATATATTATTTTATTTTTAAATTCCCAAATAAACTTCACGCCATTTATTACAACATACATTGGATAAACATGAAAAAATAATAATTTATAATTGTGAAAAAGATAAAGGCCCAAAAAAATGATTTGGTTGTTTTTGGTTTTTAACCATTTTTTGAAGTAGTTCTTAATGGTACCACCCAAGGATGGGTTCGCTTTCAAGGTCATTTTTTCAAATTTTTCCAATGACAATGATGCAAGGTATCCCATTCTACCATTCATTGAACACTAATTAGGGTGTACAAAAGGTACTACAAAAAACATGGAGCCAACCTTAAACCTTAAACATTAGTTACAATGTTGTGAAAGATATTAATTTTGTGGCATTTCATACAATAGAAAAAAGGGCATGTTAAATGTTGCATCAAATGATACTAAACTACCATGCCCAAATTTTTGCATAATTTGCAATTGCCATGAAATTTGAATTCCTAATGTGAGTGATGTGTGATATTGGGTTTGTGAATTGAGGTCCAAAGGGCATGTTGAACATTATAAAAAATTGAATCATGATTTTCTAGAACTCAGATTCTAACATTGATTGAGTTCTTACGATGTTTATGCCATAATTCATTAGCATGCGTTTTGTGATGAATCGTTACTTGAACTGGGGACAAACCTTGCCTTCATACCATTCAATAGTTGGGAACCTAGAGCATGGTGATATCCAAAAACATCTTTCCCATGGCAAACTTGACCCTACTTGTTTTTAAGTTTTACACTCAAGTATATCAACTTACAAAGGCTATGGTCCAAATATGGTTGCTTTGCAATGAAAGTTTTTTTTACAATTGTGAAGTGATTTTTTATCCTGCTACTCTTGGTTCAATGAGGTGATTATACTCGAAGGTACATATGTTATTGGTGAAGGAAAAATGCAAAATGTATCTTTAGATATTAAATTGTGTTTGTAGTTGAAAACAAATATTTTGGCTCCTATGCATCATTTATGATTTAAAATTGATAGATATATTTTCAAAGTTCAAACTTTCCAAATCCCAAAATTTTATGTTAACCTATCACCCACTTAAATCAACTTTCACAAAGTTGACATAATGTTCAACTTGACAACAAACATCCAATCACGCAATTGAAGTTTTAAAACTATGATTACTAGCTTTTATTGAAGATGAAAAGAATTAAACCTACACTTCATTCGTCCAATATCAAATTTCGAAACAAAAACAACTCCCCCATCATTTATTATTTTAACATGAAATTGCTAAAAACCTTTAATAACCTTATCACACCCCAATATCCCTAATGAAAATTTTAAAAATTGACACTATTGCACATGGCTCTATTGGTATGGTTCACAACAATCATGTTTAATGGACATACCAAATATTGTCTTTGAAATATGAATCTTCTATTGTGATTGTTGGTTAGATTTTGGGAACTCCACTAAAGCCTTTTTCCCCTTTTTCTTACTAGTTGTTTCATTCACTTGGTGATGTTTTCGCTTCTATTATGTAGACAAAAATAGCTTATGCATGTCCTTTGGAAATACATTGGTGTAATCTTTGAATCCAAAGTTACAAAAGAACCTACAACATAATGATATAGGCTATGAACTCTAGATTCACATCAAGCCTTGAACATAAAAAATCATCCACATAGTATATAGTTCATTTAAAAAATAAAACAAGAATTTGGTCACAATATAATGGGACAACTAATATCTTAATGCAAAGTTTGAACATGGATTAGATTTATATATAATGAAAGGATGTTTAGTAACAAACTTTCACAAGATTTTAAATCAAAGAACAACACAAACATTGCAAATGATATAGAATTCAAAAAGAAAAAGGAGATTGTAAAAAATACAATATAATAACATTGCCAAAATTGCAATAACAAACTATGCAAAAAATTTAAAATCAAAATAATACACTATGGAAACTTAAGCCAATACATAAGTGCAAAATAAAAATTATGACATAAATCAAATGTTCTATTCTTTATTTCCTCACCTAAAATCAAGCAACACAAAATTGGTTCATGGGTGTGTCAATGTGTTTGGGGGATTGTAAAGCTTGTGCACCTTTGTCCTTGTAGATTTGTTTGATTCCCTTTACACAAAATGTTCAAGCTAATCCCATGGAATGATTGTAATTTCAATCTAGTTACAAAGACAATGACTAGATGTAACATGACGCAACCATGTGATATGATCCTTTTGGAATGGTCTAGGAAGAGGTGATTGTTACTATCTTCAATTAAATCCCTTTCCTTCAAAGCAACAAAAGGTTCATTTTGCAAGATTTTTGGGATTCTTACATCATCCACAACTACCTTTTAATATTCTCAGTTTGACATTGCACAAAAGAAATTATAAACCTTGAAAAAATTATTTGTTACAAAATATTGATTTGGAAGCTTTTAATAAAGAAGATTAAACAAAATTGACATTCTAGTGCAAAGTTACATTAGACATTAAATTCCATATCTAAAGAATTTTGTTACATTTTGAACAACGAAGTAAGGTTAGTAAACCCTAAATCCCTTAGATGAACAAGTATACTGGAATTTGAGGAATAGTAAGTTCTACAACAAATTTGATCCACCAAAGCAAGGAACCCAAATGCTCTAGTATAGTAACAATGAAAACACAAGTGTATTTAGTTCTTATAAATTAGAAATAAACTAAATTAAAATCCTAGGTTGGAAATTTGAATAGAGGCTTCAAGTAAGGATTTTGGAAAGAACATTGAGGTTCCATTGGATCATCATAAGCAAAGCAAGGTCAGCAAACCTTAAACCTTGGAGATGATGTTTTCCAACAAAAGTGAAAGGGAAGCTTGCTAATTTGACTTTTTGGGCTGGAATGGAAAATATTAAAAATTCTACAACTAAATACATGTAAAAAAAAATTGTTTCCCTAGATTTTCAAGACCAAAGCAAGTTTTGATGCATTTCTTGTAAGCTTGCAAGAAATTTTGGTTTGCAACTCTAAGGCACATTGGTTTCTGGAATCAAAATGTTGGGGAAGAAGAACAAGTTTGCATATGGGTTCTGAAGCAAAACGTGGGTTTTCAAAAGAACATTAGATCTTAATTGAAAAAGAAGAGGCTGGGTTTCAGTGTACTTGCTGGGTTTATTCTATTCTCCAATGCTTGGTTGTAGGTGCACCAAGAACCGTATTCCAAATCCGCTAATGCTAGACACATTTTGAATTAGATCTCCAACTCCCCCAATTTTGACATAGTCCTCAAATTCCCTGATCATTTGAAGATTTATTATTCGTGCAGGCATCAGACCAAGTAAAATTGCAGTCAACGACAATAGTGTTCCAAGGTGGTCGATGGCAACAACGTTGTACAGAGATGAGATGTTTTACGGATGGGGATGAGAGTGCCTGCATGTGTGACATGGAGGGCTAGGAGGTGGGGGCATTGTGACCCGGAGCAGGCGCCGGTCAAAAGCTCGATGGAGGGTAAATAGCATCTCGCCAAATACTGTTGCACTAGTGGGCTCCCATGCCAACAATAATGATAAAAACTATTACATAATCCAAGAAAAGTACACTTCATTATTCAACCAAATGTCATTCAATTCTCATTCTCACCTTTGTTTTGTGGACAGATAAACTAAGTAATACTACATTAATATAGAGATGCTAACTAGAACTGGACTACTTGAAAATAGTATGCACAGAAACGTGTTATTTCTTTGCACCCAAGAGTAAAAGGTAGCCTAAAACCCACCCCATTTACATAATTGATGGAGGGATCCTGATGTATTTTGATTTGTTAAAGGTGAGGGAATATAAGGATGGGGAGGGCCAGGGTGGTATAAGTACTCCCACTCTCCTCATGCTATAAGGATCAATGATGTACAAGTTATCTGGAAAGTGGCCACTTGACTACAAAGTACAACTTGTGTGTCATCACAACCAATGGAAAGGACTGCAGACAAAATGCTAGTTCTAGATTTTGATGCAAGTTCTGGTTTGGGTTGCAAGAACTGGAATTGGAATCATCAACAATTACACACCAAGACGTGTGATTTGTTATGAGGGTGAATCAGAGGTTTGTTCTTTGGACACATTTCCTATTTGAACTGTTGAAAGCCCTTTTAGACTTTGCTTGAAGGCTCAGTTTTCTATTGTCCATCCCTTGGAGGGATTTTGATGGGCACCTGTTGCTGTAATAGAAAGTCTGATTATGAAAACTTTATAATTGTTATGCCGTATTAAGATTTTTACATGGCAAGCACTTGTCCAGCCTCAGTGATTTTCAGTCTCTTCAAAAACCAAATTAAAAAAAAGACGCAGTCTAAAGTTCAATTCCTGTATGGAACAAGAACCAGACCAAAGTACATAGACCCATATAGACCAGAGCTTCAGGCTTGTCACAGAGATGCCACCATCCAATTTATGTTACACCAGACTATACATTGGCCCCTTTCATTTGCCATGTAACAGAAGGCAGTCCCTTAACCTTCTGTAACTCTCCCTAAAAAACCAAAAATAAAATGAGAAGTAGGTATGATAAGGCAAAGCTGGGATAGGCATGGTTGAATTGCCAAGATTTCTTCCAAAAGAAAGAGCATGGAGCCTTCTATCTTTAAAGCAGATTTCCTTGGAACAGTTGTGCCTTTCGATTTATTGACTCAGTATCATGCACAAATCTCTGTTGGAAAATGTTGCTGGAATCTGTGTTGCGCAGCATCCCTCTTAGAATTTCTGAAGGAAACTATCTCAATGTAAGATGGTCTAGAGAAAATATGT
>Ga0116228_10002579_pt1 | contig 15726 bp, 12 predicted proteins | sample S1TSphfallax_2_FD_89694 | JGI IMG/M metagenome (GOLD analysis project Ga0116228, IMG submission 89694) | Host-associated microbial communities from peat moss isolated from Minnesota, USA - S1T2_Fc - Sphagnum fallax MG | ecosystem: Host-associated > Plants > Peat moss > Unclassified | place...
GTATTTATTTGGTTGAAACTCTGGAAAATATGTGATTTTGCCTTGTTTAATCACAAGTTCACAGGGAATACCAATATTATTGTATGCAAACTTAGGCTTGGCGCTCCCATCTTCCCAAAATGCTAAGGTTTGCATTTGCCCTTTTTCAGCGTCAATCAGTTCAGATACAAAGGCTTGACAGACATTCAAGGCATTTGCCAAATTCTGCGTCAGTACTGTGAAAAAAGCTTCGCCAGTTACTGAAGCTGTATCGATTATAATACTGGACAAAGCTTTCTCGGCTCGCTCTCGTCGCTGGATTTCTATCTGTAATTCTTGATTGATCACTTCTAGCTGTTCTGGAGTTCGTAATGCTAGAAATTTGGGGAAGAGTTCCACTAGCTGTAAAGCTGTGTAACATGAGATAAAAGCCGTTATCCCTCGCTCAATCCCTGTAAACCAGTAGTCAGGATACCAAAGTGTCCAAATGTCAAGCAGGTGTCCTGTACCGCAGAGGATAATAAAAGCACCAAATAAAATAAAAATCCTTGAGAAGGGAACATCATTCCGTTTGTTGATGAAGTAAATCAGCATTACAGGAATAGAGAAATAAGCGATCGCAATTAATGCGTCACTAACTAGGTACAATCCCACTAGAGGAGTTTGCCAAAGATAGCAATGTCCATGTGGCATATAATGAGAAGAGAAGAGACTAAACAATTCCCCTATGACTGTCATAAAAATATAATAGATATATTAATTGATTATATCTTTACTATATCTTTAGTGGGAATTGAGAGTTTGACCTTGGGTTGACTCAGAACAAGGGAAGTTTTAAACTGTTATTGATCCGCCTTAACTTACTTTTCTGATATGGGAATAAGTAACTAAATTACCTACACTCTTACTCAACTTGAGTTCCTTTTTAACCTTTCTTACTTGTTTCCACAGACTTTTGATTTGCTTATAAGCTGTTTTAGCTGTTATTTGACCGGATGCTTCTAAACCACCAATATAAGCAACTTCTTGAGCAAAGATTTGTAATTTATGATTGAAGACTATATTTTCTGATATAGCTTCGCCACTATAACAACTTGGTGGATAAATCAAAGGATCAAGGATTGTAGAATTTGTTCTAGTATTTAGATGTCTCATGTTTTCGTCCTAATATTTTTTCTAGCGCTACGCATATTACTTTTTGACTATAGAATATTATCATAAACTAAACTCTCGGACTTCGCCAAGTACCCCAGAAAAAGTTCGGTAATTTCACTAGATAAAATAGCTAGAATCTAGTTTTGACTAGTTATCTCTTTCTTCTTCATGGATTCTTCATCTAAATTAAGATATTAATAAATGAATGTATTGATGTAAATTACCCACACCTTAATTACTACTTTTTTCCTCTAATAAGGATTGCCAATCGCCGATCGCCAGGGAAGTCCATAACCAATTATCACCTAATTTATTGACTGTGAAATTTTCCGCTTCATTACCCATAACTATTTGGCGTAATCTAATTGCTTCGTTTATATATAGTTTCCGTTTATTAGTAGGTTGATCATGGGCAGATTTATATAGAGCTAATCCTAATCCTGCATAAGCAGTTAAAGTATCTGACGGCGTAACTATCTGGGAGGAATTGGCTGTGGTGGTGGGTGAGTTATCTAATTTATGGGCTAAATTTAAAGCTTTGAACCAAGCATCGTTAGCAGAATTAAGGTCGCCTGTTTCGTAATAGGCAAAACCTAAAGCATTGTTATAAAGTACGGATTCCGGTTGACCTTGTACTGCTACTTGCCATACTCTACGTACATAGTCAGGGGTATATTTTTTATCTCCCATACGGTATTGTTGCCATGCTAGTCTCCCACGAATAAAATTAGCCTGAGGGTCTGCTGTTTGTTGGTTGGGAATGAGTGCTAAAGCATCTGCGGCTACGGACCAAGCATGACGATTACATAGCTCTTCTACAGCTTTTAGTCCAATTTGTAGGTCGCCTTGATGCAACTTTTCTTTGGCGGTAGTAGTTAGAGTTGCAATAGTTGATTTTTGGAATTGACTTGATGGTGGTAGAGAATTAGTAAAGTTTTGGGGAGAAATTGGGGGGATAGCAGCAATATTACGGACGGGATGGTCATCGCGGCAAAAATTTATCCCCATAACTACAGCGATCGCCAATATTCCCAGAATACCGACAAGACTCCATCGCTGAAGATGGGGAAGAGGTCTTTGGGTTGGTAAGGAAAAAGATGGCTCTAGACGCATCCTACTGTGATTGGTAGCATTGGGAGCACCGCCCTCAGAAGGAGAAGAAATTTGCGTAGGCATTTGGGACCAAAAATCTAATTCCTCTTGAATATCTGTATTGGGATTTTCCAGGAATTGAGGATGAGAGTTCTGATTAAAGCCATTATTTCCCCGTCCTTGCTGCCACATTTCTCCCAGGAATGTCGATTCTTCACCAATCAGGGACGAATTACCTAACTGGCTGAATACATCAGTTACCACTGCTGAGTCATTAGCATAGCTGGTGGGGTCATCATCCATTTCATCTTCATACTCCCCCCAGGTGTCTCCTAGCCATCCCGATCCCATAACGCTTTCAGCAGTTCCAGATGGCATATCATCAAATGATACTAAAGGCATGTGCAAATAATCATCTGTCGTAGGAGAGATTTGTGCATGATTTGTTATCCCCATAGGTGATGGATAATCATTGAGGAACGGTTCGCTGATTGCTGGGTCTGTTTCTGGCAAAAGAAAGCCATCAAAATCCCGTTGTACATACAAAATCGGTAGTGCCCAATACATCTGGTGAGAGCCGTAGGCGGAGATTAAGCCTTGACGTACCCGACTAACGCATAAATCTAAAGGGTAGCCCTGACTGAGGTTACGATAAAATAATTGCGTCAATGTCAAGGCTACTTCATCAGGAATGCGTTCTGACATTGCTAATACGCTTCTAATACCGCGTTTGACTAAACTTTCAGTCAAGTTGCGTTCTCCTGTCTCTCCACAGTGGTCAGATTTAGCTCTATATGCGCCTAAGCAGGAGTTAAATACCCCCATAATGATATTATTGTTCACAAGTAAACCAGCTAAATCATCTCCACTCAGGGTTTCTGTTAAACCTGTGCGCTTGCTGACTAAATAAATTTCGCCCCCGTTTGCTCCCAGGTTACTATGACCAGAGTAGTGGAGAATATGAAAGCGACCTTGTTCCAGTGCTTGAGTTAATTCTTCTCTTCCTGGTTGATCAAGGACTGTCAACTCAATTTCTGGAGAGTGTTTACCGTTTACACCAAACCGCGATGGTTGTCGATATAATTCTGCTTGTAAATTAATTGCTTCTTGTTTCAGTAAGTCAAGCCGTACATGATCTATGGGGGAAGAAATGATCATCAATACTTTCACCCCACTTTCTTCCTGGAGAGTAGGGATATTGCGCCCAGACAAACGAGAAGTAGAGGGAATTCCACTTTGGTAACGGGAAAAGGCAATATAGGGTCCTGTCGCCAAGGGGCGATCGCCTGCGTGCATGACTTCCCAAGGTAGCCGAGCTAACCGAGTATCCTTCAAACCCAAACGCAGACGCAACACCTGCTGTTGATTTTGGGCAATACCTTGGGCTGTAATCCAACTATCTCTAAGAGTACTCTGAAATAGTGCATTATACAATTGCTGTCCTAGCACGACTAAGTTAATTGAATTGCGGGCGATTACGTCCCCTTGCAATACTGATTGCAATGGGTCATTCATCAAATATCCAGCCGCCCCCAACCATTCGGACACAGGCCAAGTCACCAGTTCTTCTGCCAAAGGCACTCCAGGTGCTACTTGTTCCGTTCTGACCAAATAGTCATTTTGTCCTACAGGCGTTACAGAAATATGAAATTCCTGGGTCACGATTTCTCCTGTTTGCCTCCTAAACCCACTTTGCAGTGTGCTACTTTCAAGAGTGATATTTCCAATCAACCGGAGACCGAGCGGCTCCGCTTTTAGCTCCTGCTTACACTGTAGATGCTTTGACCATAATTTTGGATTACTAATTCGCCAATCAACAATCCATAGCTTGTTAATGCTACTCGCTTGATCCGACTTGGATGACAGCGAATCAGAACTCCATTATTGGTAGATGCACCTTGATCTTCAACCCTCCTCGTTGGCTCACGCCAATTGAGGGTTTCCTTTCTATTTTGGCAAACAATCGGAATTCGTGACCCCAGAATTTTCTTTTTAACAGATAGACCCGCAATCCTGATAATTAACTCCCCTATTTGGACTAACCACCACAGGAATTTTTTCCGCAAGTGTAACACACTCACATTCGGCTAAATTTTTCCGGAACATAGTGGTTGAACCTAGAATATTTAATTGGTAGATGCACCCTGATAACTAACTTTCCCTAGCTGGCTAACACCACTGGGGTTTTTTTTGCTTTTCTACTGCTGATAAATATCCTTCAGATAAATATCCGGAAGATGGCCTGAAACCCAAGAAGATTTAATTAGTAGATGCACCCTGATAACTAACCTCCCCTAGCTGGCTAACACCACTGGGGGTTTTTTTATCTGGTCTTAATCAAATATCATCCAGATAAACATCCGGAAGTTGACCGACAGCCCCAGAAGATTTAATTAGTAGATGCACCCTGATAACTAACTTCCCCTGGCTGGCTAACACCACTGGGGGTTTTTTGTGTCCAGACATAGAACAGGTCAACCTTCCCAAAAAGGAAGAAGAAGCTCTACCCGCAGGTTTTATCCGGAGGATATGCTAACACCTGAGAACATTTAATTGGTAGATGCACCCTGATAACTAATCTCCCCTGGTTGGTTAAGACCTACTAGGGGTTTTTTCTACCCACTCCCGCTCTATTTTACGGTGATTGCTGCAGAAATATTTTACCCTAACTGTGGCGGAGCTTCTCCGGCTCGGCTAAAATTATTGTTGACCTTCGTCACCCAAGTTTAACCCTGTTTTTTGGAAAACGCCAAGTCCTGTGGAGCGCTCTGATTAATTTAGTTCTACTTTCACTCTATTATTCAGTCTTAACTGGATTCCAGAATGACCACCGCGATATATAATAGCACTCTTAATGATTTTTTTAGAAATTTTTTCTATTTAAACTCCGAAAGACCTCACCCAATCTTAGCAAATCCTGGGTGAGGTCTTTTCAGGAATCTATTCTTTAGCTAGTTCTAGCTAGAGGATTTCAAAAGACTTGACCTCAAATACAGGTCCAATCATGGCGGCTGTCATTATATCTTCTCGTACCTGTCCTGTAACTTTGGCTTTTTGTCCTGGCTTGAGCAATTCTTTATCAGCGCCTTTCAAAATTTCGTAAGTTACGCCTTCTGCAGTGGCGATCGCCCAAGCACCTGTACCAATATCACGACGTTGGATTATTCCTGTGAGAGTAAGCATAATTAGGGTGTAGGGTGTGGGGTGTAGGGGGAGGAATTAGTTTCAGCTAATTCCTCAGTTTAATATTAGGTTGGGTTGGGTTGTTTATCCTCTTCTTTGAGAGCTAGACTGGCTAGTCCACAGCAAAGTAAAGCATTGAAGATGAGGAAGACGCGAGCTAAAGTAGGATCTCCTAGCCAGGGAACTGAAGGATTATAGAAGGCGCTGACTGTTAAACAAGACGCAACTCCTAAAGTGACACCGACAGCAAATATTTTTCCTTTGGGATTACTTAAAAGCAGTGCTATTAAAATAAATGGAATTAGTACACTAGCAAAGAGGGGATTTAAACCATCTGTACCAAAAATACTGCTTCCCAATTCGGGAACGGAACTACCCAATAATCTGAAAGGCCATTGGGGGAGGTCAAAGATATAAAATCCTCTCAAAAAGAATAATCCAGAACTACCAAAAATTAAACCAGTGGATAATGACCAACTCCAAGTGAAGGGAAAGTAAACTCGTAAAAACCAAGCCAGTAGATAGGAACCTAAGACCATGAGGATTTTAGGTAGTACTGCAATCACACCTCCATCTATCCAAAAACGGGGATTCAGATATCCGTTATCCCTTAACCAACGGAAGAAGTCAGGAAAATTGATTTGTCCTTGACTTGCTAGTTTCACAGCTGCTTCAGCGTTGAGTTGTCCAGCGCCATAATAATTTAACCCATCATCTTGGATGACTCTAGCTGACTGTTGGAGAACTTTTAAGACTTCGTCTGGGTTTTTAACTCCTGTGGCTTTAATTAAAGCAGCAACACCAGCAACATGAGGAGAAGCCATGCTTGTTCCTTGGAATCCCAAAAATTCCCCTTCTCCATTTTCGTTGATTGTTTCTTGGAGAATTTTTCCCCCTTCACTACCACCAGGAGCAGATATATCAACACCCGCACCATAATTAGAATAAGGTGCTCTCTCTCCATCTGGACCAAATGCGGAAACACCGATTACATGAGGATAACGGGCTGGATAGATAACTCCATCTGTATTTTCATTCCCCGCAGCAGCAACGATAACTACACCTTTACTGTGGGCATATTCGATCGCTTCTTGCATTAATTTACTTTCGCCACCACCACCCAGGCTCATATTAATTACATCAGCACCTTTATCCGCTGCAAACTTGATCGCCTCGGCAATATCCGCTACTGTTCCCGAACCGTTCTCGTCCAAGACTTTTAATGGCATCAGGTTGGCTTCATAAGCAATTCCCACCACACCATATTTATTATTGGTAGATTGAGCTACTGTACCCGCAACATGGGTACCATGACCGTGATCGTCTATAGCTTCTTCTTTATCGTTAACAAAGTCATACCCAGGAACAAACTTGGTTTCATTCAAGTCTTTGACTTTGGTAATTCCCGAATCAATCACCGCCACAGTAACGCCATGACCTTTGGTGAAATTCCATGCTCCTTCTACACCAATTTTGTGCATGTTCCACTGCTTGCTGTAAAACTCGTCATTTGGTCCCACAAGTGTTGGAGTTATGGTTTCACCATTTTTAGGTTGCCAAGAATCTGCTAATTTTGTCGGTTTAGTTTCAGGAAAATCGCGATAAATGTAATTCGGCTCAATGAATTCGGTAGCACTCTTCAATTTGGACTTTTGTAATTTTTCTAGTCGTTGGCGATCGCCACTGACTATATAAACATGGTCTTTTGCAGCAAATTTATTGTCCAGCTTTGGTGCGACATGATATTGTTGGGCGATCGCTTGCAAATCCTGTTCTAGGACATTTGCTGGTATGTCCTCCCGAAAATCGATTAAAATCGCATTGAACTCGCCCCGATTAGCCAGCCCATGAAAATTCAGGAAACTAACTACAGCAGTTACAAATCCGATCACAAACAAGCACAATAATATAAGTTTTTTCATATCCTGACTAACTGCTATTTTACTATCAATTTGCTCACTATCTAGAATTATCTATCCAACTACTGTTAGATAATAAATTATAACTTTTAACGTTGGAATTCACTCTAGACGCTGAATTAAAAGTGATTTTTTTTAACTATCGCCTTTAGTAGTAACATTTTTTCGACTAGCTTGGCAAGGGCTGCATAGCGGTTAAAATACAGATAGAATAACCCCCCGCTCATAGCCATGTGATGGCGAAAAGGATACATGAAACATGCTCTTATGTGGCTGCCTTTATTAGCAGCGTTTTTTTTATTAGCTTGGCTAGGATACAAGGAGTATCAAAAAGTACAGGCTTATGGTACTTGGTCCCAACAGTTTGAAAGGGCAAAGTATGATATCTACGCTGTTATGGGTCAAAAAGATAACAATATAACCTGGGGAAAACCCAGAATAAAAGGTCCTGTGGATTTGGAAACATTCTCTTTAGAGGATGTTCAACAAATCCGCCTATTGATCGATCAGCAAGCAGTAGGAATGGCGAACCTCCCGCCAAAAGGTCGTTCCATCCAACTAGAATTTTCCTTTCCTGAACCTAAAAAAGACATTCTTATACCATTTACAGAGATATCTCTAGCTGTAAAGTGGTATGAATTCTTGCAGATGACTCTAAAAAACTTACCCGACTCGCGACTCATGAATCCCGACTCTCCCATTTAATTGTTATGTCCATGTTATATTATTGAGATAGTCTCACTGGGAGCATATAACGATGGTTTCGATGCTAGAGACACAGAATTCAGCTAATATTAGCTATCCCGAAAATGATGGGAAACCGATGTCAGATAATACAAAGCAATTCCGCTGGATTACGGTCATACATCATAATTTAGAATGGCTATTTATTGAGGATGATAATCTATTTGTGGCGGGGGATTTGTTATGGTATCCGGTAGAAGGGAATAATAAACTCTGTCAAGCGCCAGATGTAATGGTAGTTTTCGGAGCTAAGAAGGGCGACCGGAGTTCCTATATGCAGTGGAAAGAGGGAGGGATTGCGCCGCAGGTAGTGTTTGAAATAGTTTCCCCTAGTAATACATTGGCGGAAATGAATCGGAAGCAGATTTTTTATAATCGGTATGGTGTGGAAGAATATTATCTGTATAACCCAGAAACAAATGATCTGAGTGGTTTGTTGCGTGGTGAGTATGGATTAGATGTGATTGAGAAAATGACAGATTGGATAAGTCCGCGATTGGGAATCCGGTTTGATTTATCTCAGGAAGTTTTACAGCTTATCCGTCCAGATGGTGTACCATTTGCTAGCTACTCAGAAATTTCCCAGCAATTAAAAGTAGCATTACAGCAGCAGGACCAGGAGCGACAACGGGCGGAGCGTTTGGCTGAACGTTTGAGAGCGATGGGAGTCGATCCAAATTCTATTGATTAGATATCAAAAATTCTACTTTTAAACCTCCACCAAAAAACGAGCTTCTCTAATCAAATCACCAAAAATCTATGTCGCAGGGAAGATGAAAACCCACTTTTCAGTCGATATCCTAGATAATAGAAGTGCGGCTATACATAATTATTTTTGCTCACGCTCCTATTGTTAATAATATAGTAACAAGAAATAATCTGGATTTTCAATACCTCTCAAGAATGATTTTTTTTAACTAAGAATTATTCAAATAAAGGAATTACTAAACTCAAAACTCAATTAAAGAAAACTCCTCCCTATTTCCTATACTCAACCCTGATACGTTGATTATCAATTTCCATAAAGTAAAGACGGTTAACTTCCTGAAAACCCAAATCTAGAAACTGATTCAACTCAGCATCTAATAAATGCCAAGGTGGTCCATCCTGTTCTGCTGGATCTTCACGAAAGCCACTAATTACTAGTAAAGTTCCCCCATCTGCGACCAAAGCAGCAACAGATTTGATCACATTTGTACGGATATTCAAAGGTAGAGATTGAATTGTGCGAGATTCAATGACTAAGTCAAAAGCTCCTAGCCATTGCGCATGTGGTGTGAATAAGTCCGCGACTACATAATTAACAGTAGAATCAGGAAATCTTTGCTGACACCAAGCAATAGCATCTGGGGAAATATCAAAAGCAGTTACCTGAAATCCTTTCTCAGCTAAAGCTTCGGCGTCATCTCCCAGTCCACAACCAATTACCATAGCTGAGGTGTTAGCAATATGGGTATTAGTATTTAACCAATCCTGTAAATATGGATGTGGAGTTAATTTCGCCCAAGGAACTTTGGTTGCGTCACCTTGTGCTTGAACATATACTTGGTCAAACCATGCTGTTGGTTGAGATTCTGCTAATGCTTGTTTTGCTAGCTGTTTAACTTGTGGTTGGTTTTCTGAGGGTTGTGGATGCATATAACTTTGCTGTTTAATTTGGGGCGATCGCTTGCTTTTAAAGCGATCGTCTACTCCATCAATTAGAAATTATGCTTCTGGAACATCAACTAAAATATTGCCATCTTCTACGCGTAGAGGGAAAACTGGTAATACTTTAGCTGGGGAAACAGCAGCTAGAACCTTACCTACTACGGGGGGCCAGGGACACCAATCTTGTACTGCTCCAGTACGCAAATCAAAAGCGCTGCGGTGTAAAGGACAAACAATTACTCCATTCTCAACTTTGCCATTTTTCAAGGGTAGTTTCAGATGTGGGCAATTACTATTCACAGCATAAAGCTGGTTTTCATGGTTTACCAACAAAATACTCTGCTTTCCTACTTTTACCACTTCTCGCCCACCAGAGGGAAGCGCCGTCTCTGTCAAAACCTTAGTCCAAGCCATAAGTCTCTCCTTTGAATTAATAGTCAATCGAGTTAATCAAATTCATATTTACTGTAACTGGAGTACCAGTCGATTTTCCAGCAAGACATTATTCGTCAACAAGTCCTCAACTGTAATGCGTAAAAACCGATGCTGATCAACTTGTAAAAGAACTCTCACCCGATCGCTCCCTGGAACTCCTGGCGGTACAAGTTGAGCGATTGTCCTCGCCCCTTCCTGGTCATTCAGAGGTTTAACAGTAGTTGTACCACCTGCTACGAAGTTGCGAGTAATTAGGCGATCGCCCTCAAAATATACTTCTACATTTCCTGTCTCTCCACCCAATTCACCAATGATTAACTCAATGCTGGGCTGATTTTCTAGAGAAGCACCAAGAAACAACTCTAATGGTTGCGTCATCGGATAAGCCAGTCCAGATGGAATAATCGGATGCCAACTATGACAATTTTGACGGCAGTTCCAGTAACGTATACCATAACTATGATACAGTAAATATTTGACTTCTAGACCTTGAGTTAGTTGTAAAGCACCAAGAGCGATCGCTTCAAATGGACGTTGAGACTGAATTTTCTCTTTTGGGAAATACTGCTGTATCCATGTTTGTACAGCTGGTAATTGAGCAGAACCACCAACTAATAAAACAGCGTTGATCTCGCTGACTGAAATATTCTGGCGTTGTGCTCCTTGTAACAAAGTCCCCATTGCCTCATCTAATCTGTCAAAAAATGCGTTCTCTTTGAGGATATTGGCTAAAATTTCCCGATCTAAGTCCATCTCATAAGTAGCGAATTTTCGGTCATCGAAGTAAACTTCACTGGCTTGATTCTGGCTAGACAACTGAATCTTCAACCGTTCTGCTAGTCTAGTTGTTAAGCTATTTATGGGTAAATCTTGGGTTTTAGCAAAGTAATCTACTATCCAATTATCAATATCAGTACCACCCAAGTTTTGTCCTGCTTTAGCTAATACCCGCGCAGTTTTTACTTTCTGCTGAGAGTTTTCTACTAAAGACTTATTACCCCACTTAAGTAGAAAACCAACAGGTTTATTCTCAACCTTTGCTCTTTGATTTAAGCTTACCAAAGACAAATCCAAAGTACCACCGCCAAAGTCAATCACTAAAAGATTTTCGCCACAGTTAGCTAAACCATATCCCAAAGCAGCAGCTGTAGGTTCATCTATAATACGCACTTGCTCAACTGGAAGTACTTGACAAACTCCTCCTAACCAATGGCGATAAGCTTCAAAGCTATCTACAGGTACAGTTAAAACTAAAGCATCTAATTCCCCTTCCTGCTGGGCTAACTGCTCAATTACCTGAGTCAGAAACCATTGTCCTACTTGTTCAAAAGTAATCAGTTGTCCATCTAATTCGGGTAGGAAACCTTGGATATCCGCACCAATTCCTCGTTTGAAGTTCTGGAAAAATCTGGTGTCACCTTTTATGTCTAAGCCGCGATCGCGCACTTGTTGTCCGGCGATCACCTGACCACTGTTGGCTTGTTCTACATAAACTAAACTGGGAATTATGGGGGGATTGGTATGTTGTTGAATTGATAAACGTCGGAGATTCAAGGTTTCTGGCTGTTGGGTAAGAGGGTTCCAACGGGTGATAACTGTATTGCTAGTACCAAAATCAATAGCGATCGCCATATCTTAAACATTAAGGTAACAAATAGGATGATAAAAAACCAGATTCCGGCAAACTACTGAAAATTTTGTTAACATTAAGTTAAGTTTAACTTTAATCGACCGTAAAAGTTCAAAAATTCAATGTCTACTAACCTTTTCTCTATCAGGGAGATTTAAAGCTTATGGACAATCGACAACTTTTAGGTGATCGTGAATTTTTATTTAATCTCAAGCAGGGAGTCTGGTTACTAGGAACTTCCTCCTGGTTAATAGCTATTGTTGAACGGAGTAGTGCTGCTCTCCAAGATGGTTATTTATCCGCTTTGGATTTAACGCAAATATTTACGGTATTAACTTTTTTTATCTCTTGGCTATTTTTAAAGCCAGCTACGGATGTTAATAGCTCTAAATTGAAGCCGAAAATGAAGATTTAGTTTATCAGTTACATGAGTCCAGAGATTTTTGACAAAATAGCAGAATTCTAGCTAAAATTCTGCTATTCTCATGGGAAAGATGCTTATGTCATTCAATCCTGAAAAAATAGAGTTCTACTTAACAGACTTAGAAACACCTGTAGGTAAAATAATTAATCTGACAATTGCTACTTTGGTTTTACTCTCTTCAGCGATTTTTGTAGCTGAAACATATCATATCCCTGAAGATATTCATCTAAAGTTAAAAGTATTGGATACAGTCATACTTGTAATTTTTATTTGTGAATATTTACTGCGCTTATGGAGTGCCAAAAAAAAGGTTAAATATATTTTTAGTCTTTATTCCATGATTGATTTAATCGCTATTTTACCATCTCTTAGCGGTGTCATAGATATTAGTTTTATCCGCCTTTTTCGCTGGTTCCGCATATTGAGACTATTAAGATTCATCGACAGAAAAATCTTTACTAGTATTAGTAATGAAGATACTGTAATTTTTGCTAGAATACTATTTACCTTATTTGCTATAATCTTTGTTTTTTCTGGTTTAATCTATCAGGTGGAACACCCTGTTAATCCAAGAATTTTTACAACTTTTTTAGATGCTTTTTATTTTTCAGTCGTGACAATGACAACAGTGGGATTTGGTGATGTTACGCCCATTTCCGAATTGGGTCGGCTACTCACTGTTTTAATGATTCTTACAGGTATATCGTTGATCCCCTGGCAAGTGGGGGATTTGATTAAGCGATTGGTTAAAAATACATATCAGGAAATTGCCTGTGAAAATTGTGGTTTGGCTTTTCATGATTTAGATGCTGACTTTTGTAAAAAATGCGGGAATACTTTAAAAATATAACATCTGATATCAGTTTACAGCTTGTACTCTAAGCTATAACAACCTGGTCCCGTCCAAATTGTTTAGCTCTATAAAGAGCTGCATCTGCTTTAGCTATTAGCCATTCAGGAGAAATATTACTCTGGGGAATAACTGTCGCGACTCCCAGGCTAAGTGTCAGGAAAGGACTTACCTGAGAACTTAGATGATCGATCGCTTGGGACTTGATGTGTGATCGAATTGATAGGGCTAGATTGAAAGCACCTTGTACATCAGTATTTGGTAGAATCAGAGCAAATTCCTCGCCACCATAACGTGCTACGACATCAGCAGGGCGTTGGCTATGATCACGCAAAACATCAGCTACTTTCTTTAGACATTCATCTCCTGCTTGATGCCCATAAGTATCATTGTAACTTTTAAAAAAATCAATATCCGCTAAGATTAATGATAATGGAGCCTGTTCTCTTTCTAAGCGCTTCCATTCATGAAATAGACTATCATCAAAAAACCGTCGGTTAGATATCTGAGTTAAACTATCTATAGTTGCTAAACTTTGTAACTCTTGGTTAACTGTTTCTAGTTGTTGATATAATTGTGCCTGCTGAATTGCTATGACCAGCTGGTCTGCTAATTGTTTCAGCAACTCTAATTCTGATTGTTGCCATTGACGTGGCGTTGAACATTGATAAACGATGAGTAGTCCCCAAATGTTTTCTCTTTGGATGACTGGAACAACTAAACTAGATTTGGCTTGAGAATCATGTATCGTCAAAATGTTGCATTCAGAAATCGTTTTCGCTGTTATATCCTCTGTCAGGCAAACATTTCCTTTTTGATACTTTTGCTGCAAGTTTTCATCCCCGGAAAATTCTTTAATTTCTTTTCCTAGAATAGATTTCCATCCTGGAGCTACTGATTCTACTATGACAGTACCATTTCCATCTTGTTGAAACTGCAGCACAATTACTCGATCAGTCTCAAATAATTTACGTATTTCAATAACTGTAGTGTTAAGAATTACTTCTAATTTTAGAGATTGGCGAATTTTTTGAGTGATTTTAGCTACTAATTTTTCTTGTTCTATCTTGCGTCGTAAATCTTTCATGACTAACTGCATCTGTAGCAATCGTCTAACCCTTTGCCGCAACATGGCCCAATGAATTGGTTTAGTAATATAGTCTGTAGCCCCAGCCGCAAATGCTTTATCTACTGAATCTGGATCGTCTAATCCTGTAATCATTAATATAGAAACTTGGTCGTTTAGCTCCTCTGTCAAGCTACTTCTAGTCATTTCTCGCAACTGGGCACAGCAAGTAAATCCATCCATGACTGGCATCAAAGCATCTAATAGTACTATATCAGGGCGTAATAAGTTATAAATATCTAAGGCTTCCTGTCCGTCACATGCTGTCATCACACTATATCCCTCTTTTTCCATAGAGCGACGTAGCTGTATCTGTACGACCAGGTCATCTTCTACTACTAAAACTAACGGACGATTTATCTGGACAGAAGGCGTCATACCAATTTAGGATTGAGAATAAAGTTGCTTTGAGAGTATCTGCAATTAAAGCAATATTTTTGATAGTGCTAAAAAAGATATCTCCACTCCATCAACAATTTCCATACTGGAAGCCTTGATGAAAGCGGAGTTCTCTATGCAAATACTGGTGGTAGATTTGTCTAGTATAGACAAGAGTAATAGCTGTTGCTGCCACTCTTGATTGGATGTTTTTGGATACCCAAAAATTACAAAATTGATAGCAAGAATAACAATTACTTCCACAGCATCTAGTCTAATTTCGTAGTTGCCGATGATATTTTTTGCTTAGACTAGATGAATTTTTTATGAAAACTACTTCATTAGTCTTGATACTTCTCTTTAAAACGGTGCTTACAGCATTTTTGTACCATTTTGCCGATATTCGATATGGTATTGTGTCACTATAATATACTTTTGATTATATTGCTGCTTGTTTTGCTTGCTAAACGTAATTATTCATCTGAAATTAAATCCCCTCAATTTATTAATGGACATTCCCTACACCCTAGTTAAGGAATTGCTAGTTCATAGATTTGCTTTTTCCCTAAGGGAGTGACTACAACAGCCTCTATCCGACGATTTGCAACTAATGGGACAGTAAGATCGAATTTACCATTTCTATCAGTATTTTCAGGTCGGTTGGCAATTAGCAGTAGATTTACTGGAGCAATGCTACCAATAATTCGTGCTTGTCCTGCATGGGCTGTGAGTTGACGGATATCTAGACGAGTATTTTCCTCAAGAGGAACTGGCGTAGAGGGAGGTTCGCCGGGAATTGTTATATTTTGAAACCCAGCTTTTACCATAACTATCCGTCCTTGAGCACTAGTAGCTACATTACCTTTTAAAGTAGCCACACTCATCTTTCCACTATGCTGCACATTGACACCAAACTTAGTACCACGCACTCCAGCAATTCCAGATGGAGTATGAATCTCTAACTGCGAAGCTACATGGGTAAACTTACGGATTTGTAAACGAACTTGCCCAGATTTTAGTTCAAGTTGTGTAATCCGTTCACCGTCTTTTCCAGTTAACAGCTTTTGAATATTGACATTAGTATTTTCAGCTACATTAATAAATCCAGTACCTATATCAATTGCTAAGACTGCACTGGAATTTTGCTTAGTATTAATAGCA
>Ga0116228_10002580_pt1 | contig 15725 bp, 13 predicted proteins | sample S1TSphfallax_2_FD_89694 | JGI IMG/M metagenome (GOLD analysis project Ga0116228, IMG submission 89694) | Host-associated microbial communities from peat moss isolated from Minnesota, USA - S1T2_Fc - Sphagnum fallax MG | ecosystem: Host-associated > Plants > Peat moss > Unclassified | place...
GGTACCATTGGTAAGAAAAATATACTCGTGAGTAGATAAATTGTCAACAGCAAGGCGCCATTGCCGGCAATCGACGCGTTTGCGCCCAGCCAGAGTCCGCAAGGAGGAATCGCTCGTCACGAGTTCCTCACAATGCGCGATCCCATTCGTTAAAACTTATAACCCAGCGTCAATCCGTAGGTCCGCGGCGGCAGCAGCGTCCCTACTCGTACGTTGGCATATAGCGGTGCGGAGATGATGTCGTTGGCGATCGCGAACTTGTTCGCTGCATTGCGGACCCAAGCCGTCGCCGTCCAATGGGAGTCCATCGATTCCCATCCGGCGCTGGCGTTGATCAGGCCGTACCCAGGCTGGGTGGCGTCCCCATTATTGAACTCGGTGAAGTAGACCCGTCCCTGGTAGGAGTCCTCCGCCTTGAACAGCAGCTTACCGGCTGCACCCGGCAGGGGCACATCGTAGGTCAGACCCAGCCGCGCCGTGTAGGGTGGGGCGTTGTCGAGATAGTTACCCGCAACATTGACGGGTGCGAAGCCGTTGCCGTAGTAGGAATTGACGAAGGAAGTGTACTTGGCGCTGAGATAGGTCGCCGCCGCATCGAGTTGCAAATGCGGCAAGAGCTTCGCCGAAACTTCCGTCTCCACGCCGTAATTGTGGGCCGATGCGGCATTGACGGTCTCGACCACGCTCTCGGCATTGACGAAGCCCACCTGCAGATCTTTGTAATCGTAGAAAAAGCCGGCGACCGTGAATTGAATCCTATCCTCGAGGGCCTTGGCCTTGAGGCCCGTTTCGTAGGCCCACACGTACTCCGGGTTGATGACGGGATTCTCGCTGCCGATATTGATGACGCCGGATTTGAAACCGCGATTGATGCTCGCGTACAGCAGCGCATTGTCATTCACATGGTATTCCAGAAGGAACTTAGGTGTGAACGCGTTCCAGTCCGCCGATTGGTCGGTGGGGAGATCCAGTCCTTCCGCGGTAAACACGAACGAACCCGTGCCGGCGCGCTCTTCGTGGCTGAAGCGTCCGCCGAGGGTGAGGGACCAGTGTTCGTCGAAGACCTTCTGGCCCTGCAAGAAAACTCCCCAGGCGTTGCTGACCACCGAGCCTATCTGGTCGTATACGCCCGAGTCCAAAAAGTTGCAGGGTACGGGAGCACCCGCCACGCGGGGCGTGCAATCACCGCCGGTCAGCGTGACGCCAAGGCCTATCGTAGGCACCAATACGGCGCCGTCTCGTACCTCATGGAAGTAATCGAGGCCCGCGAGCCATTCGATGCCGAGGGCCTTGGTGCTCAGGGTGAAATCCTGGCTCCAGGAATTGCTGGATTCGTCATAGTCGTTGCGGCCGTAGATATTTGCGTTCGAGACGGCCAGATCGTCTGCATTGAAGCGACTGTAATTACGGAACGCCGTGACACTCTTGAAGTCGAAGTCGCCCGGCGACCAGTCGACGATCGTGGTCGCGCCGAGACCGTGGCGCTTGTTCTCGGGATCGACGCTTGACCAGATGTCGCGCAGGTTTGGATTGCTGGTGCCGCAGCAATTGAAGATCGTCGAGGCGCCGAACAGGGCCACGGCCGGAAGCCCCGCATTGGTCGTGGTGGTCGGTCCGAAGTAGTGAAAGGCATAGTCGTCGTCGTTCTCATGCGAGTAATCGACGATGAAATCGATCACCAATTGCTCCTCCGGCTTGATGCGCAAGCTCGCGCGCACGGCCTGCGCGTCGCGGTTGTCGATCTGCGTTCCGGTGAAGAGGTTTTCGCCGTACCCATCCCGCTTTTCGATATTCGCGGCGATACGCCCCGACACCACGTCGCTGATGGGTCCGCCGATCGCACCCTCGAAAAGCTTGTCGTTATAGTTGCCGAACGTGACGTTCGCATAGCCCTCGAGGTCGTCGGTCGGCTTCTTTGTGACCATATCGACGACGCCCGCGGTCGCACTACGGCCGTAGAGGGTGCCCTGCGGTCCGCGCAGCACTTCGACCCGGTCCAGGTCGTAGAAGCCGGACAATTGCTCGGCGGGCAGTGGAATTTGTGCGCCGTTTTGCAGGAACGCGACCGCTCCGTCGGCTCCCAGATCGATGCTCGTGAGGCCGATACCGCGGATAAAGGTGCGGTTGACACCGAACTGATTGCCTACCGACAGATTCGGCACTTCCTCGGCGAGGTCGCTGATGTTTTGAACACCACCCGGCTTCAACGCATCGGCTGTGATGGCGCTGATCGATGCCGGCGTGTCGATGACGGATTCCGCGCGCCGCGTCGCGGTGACGACGACCTCGGTCAATGTCGTGTCGCTCGCCGGGGCTTCCGCGGCCGTCGTGCCGGCACTCTGTGTCCACGCGGTCGGCGCGGCAATGCACAGGGACATAAGTAAAACGGATTGCGGCAGTCCGAAGCGTGTCGGTGACCTGAAATCTATGAGCATTTTCAACCCCCAAAGCTGCGTAGTTACCGGTTATCGGCTTATATTTGCTGAGCTACCAAAGGTATGATTTCATTTATCACCGGGAAAGGGAAGAGTCCTGGATTAGAAAAGTTTGCAATGGGCGGCCACGCCACGGCCGCAATAGAGGGGGGAGTACCTGCATGCGCCAAGGAGTATATTCAGCGCTCATTCGGGGAAAGACTGACACTGCGCTTTACGAGCAATAGAAGCAGGAGAACCTATGAACGCATTTCGTATCGGAGCGATCACGGTGCATCGAATCGAGGAGTGGCAAGGAACGTTTGCGCCGCCGGAGTATTTATTCCGCGGTTTCGAGTCAAGTGGCTGGGATCCGCATGAAGCAGAGTTCGTTCCCGATTTTTTCCGCCGGGAGGATCGAAAGCTGTATGCGTTCCTGCAGAGCTGGGTACTCGACACCGGCAGTCAGCGGATTCTGTTCGATACCGGAGCCGGCAACGACAAGGTAAGACCGGGCATCCCGCTATTCGGAAATCTTCAGACCAACTTCCTCGAGCGCCTGGCGCGGGCGGGTTTTCAGCCTGAAGATATCGACATCGTCATTTGCTCGCACATTCATGTCGACCATGTTGGCTGGAACACGCGCCTCGTCGATGGCAAGTGGCAGGTCACATTTCCCAATGCGCGCTACGTTCTTCCAATGGCCGATCGCGACTATTGGGACCCATCGATCAGCACCCGTGGTCCCGGGGAAATCGGCACGCTCGTGAATGCCGGCATGTTCGAAGACAGCGTTCTTCCCCTGGTCCAGGCGCGCCGCGTGGAATGGGCTGAAGACGGTCTCGAGATACTACCCGGCCTATCGTTGCATGCCCGACCCGGACATACACCCGGAAGCATGATCCTGAGGGTGTCCTCGGGCGAGAGTCGTGCCATGTTCGTCGGTGACATCGTGCATCACCCGGCGCAGGTTTATAATCCGCACTGGAACAGCCTCTACTGCGAAGATCAGGAGCAGGCGCGGGTCAGCCGCCGCTTGGTTCTCAACGAGGCCGCCGACACCGGGGCACTCTTGGTGCCCGCGCATTTCGGCGGCGCGCACCTCATACGAGTGGCACATGAGGCTCAGGCTTTCAAACCGATCTACCTTTGAGGCGAGTGCGAGGAATAGAAGCATCGAATGACGAAAGCTAGCGCCGGCAGTAAACGTAGTGTCCAGTCGAGTGGGCGCGAACTCAAACCCAGTGTGGTTGCCTACAAACGCGAACGCATACTGCAGGAAGCGGTTACGCTTTTTTTCACCCAGGGCTATGCGGCGGCGACGCTCGATATGGTCGCCGAGCGCCTTAAGGTCACCAAACCGTTTCTCTACAGCTATTACCGCAACAAGGGTCATATCCTCAGCGCGATTTGCGAGATCGGTGTGCAGGAATCGCTGGCGGCGTTGGATGGTGCGGAGACCACCCAAGGCAGCGCGGTCGATCGCTTGTGGGCGGCGCTGGCGGCGGTCGCCAACATCATCATCGACCGGTACGAATACATCACGATTTATCAACGCGAAATGATGAACCTGGAGGAGTCCGATGCGCGCCGGATCCTACGCCTCCGGCATCAATTCGATCTGCGGGTGGCCCAAATGGTCGAGGCATGTCGGCGGGAGGGCTTCGTGACCTTGGATGACGCGCCAGAGATGGCCATTTGGATGGGCGGCCTGTTGAGTTGGATCACCAACTGCTACGGACCCGGCAGCAAGCGCTCGCGGGAAATCATCGTGAAGCAGGTTGTTCATGCGTGCATGCGATTGATCGGGCTCGGTTAGCAGAAGAGCAAAGAAGCGAACCAAGAGGAGTGGCGACTGTGCGGGACTTCCATGATCCACGCGTACCGAACCGTGACGTGTGCGTTTTGCGTTATTTGCTCGACCGCTTCGCAACCGAAAGAGCGGACAAGACCCATCTGATATTCGAAGACGGTGAGGAATGGAGTTTCGCCGAGGTGCGTCGGCGTACGATCGCCAAAGCGGTCGGGCTGCAGCGGCTTGGCGTGCGGCGCGGCGAGCGCGTTGCGGTGTGGCTGCCGAACGGCCGTGACGCGTTGATCGCGTTTTATGCAATTAATTACCTGGGCGCCGTGTTCGTGCCGTTCAATACGGCTTACCGCGGCAACCTGCTGGCGCATGTCATTGCCAATTCGGGCGCGAAAATCTTGATCACCCACCCTGATTTGGTGGGCCGCCTTGTCGATGTAAACCGTGCGGCGGTGGAGCAGTTGGTATTGACGACCCTTAAGGGCGCGCCTGACGTCGGGCTGCCGGCGACCCGCTTTGATGATCTCGATGGCCGTGCAGAGGACCTGGCTCCCTTGGACAAGCCGATCGAGCCGTGGGATTTGCAATCGATCATTTACACATCTGGAACTACGGGCCCGTCCAAAGGTGTGCTTTCCTCGTACCTGCATATGTTCTCGAATGCCGGACCTGAATCGTGGCCCATGGTCGGCGAGGACGACCGCTATCTCACCGTAGCCCCGATTTTCCACATCGGCGGCATGGGCCCCCCCTTCGTCATGCTCGCCCGCGGTGCCTCCGTGGCGATCGTCGAGCATTTCTCGACCGAGCGATTTTGGGAAGTGGTGCTGAAAACTCAATCGACGGTTATTTTCCTGCTGGGTGTGATGGCGACGTTTCTGATGAAGCGTCCTCCATCCCCCGACGACCGACGCCATGGTGTGCGACTCGCCTTCATGGTCCCGCTGACCGACGATGCAGCGGCGTTCAAGGCACGCTTCGGTATCGATATCTACACGATCTTCAACATGACCGAAATCTCCTCACCGATAGTCTCCGAGGCGAATCCTGGCAAACGGGGGACATGCGGCCGAGTGCGTCCGGGCGTCGATGTACGGCTGGTGGATGAGCACGATTGCGAAGTGCCGATTGGGACCGTTGGCGAGATGCTGGTCCGAACCGACCGGCCATGGGGCATGAACAGCGGTTACAACGAGAACCCTGCGGCAACCGCCCAGGCATGGGCCAATGGATGGTTTCACACGGGAGACGCTTTTCGCCGCGACGAAGAGGGATATTTCTATTTCGTGGATCGGATGAAGGATGCGATCCGCCGGCGGGGCGAAAACATCTCATCCTTCGAGGTGGAGTTGGAGGTGTGCGCGCACCCCGACGTCCGCGAGGCGGCCGCAATCTCGGTCCCCTGTGAATTCTCCGAAGACGAAGTCATGATCGTCGTCGCCGCGGTTCCCGGCCGATCGATCGATCATCACGCACTCGCCAGCTTTTTGATGCAGCGAATGCCTTATTTCATGGTACCGCGCTACATTCGCGTCCTCGACGAACTGCCCAAGACACCATCGGCGAAAGTCCTCAAGAGTGAGCTGCGCAAAGAGGGCGTGACCAGCGATACCTGGGATCGCGAGGCCGCCGGCATGCGCGCGCGCCGCGAAGCGTTGACGAACCAGTGACAATTTGACGGCCGGTCGAGTCAACCGAACCTCAAGTAAGAAGCGGCCAGATCACGCGTGCCGCACGCACTACCAGATCTTCCAAAAGGGCTTTTTCCCTGCTGCGAGCGACTGCAGAGACCGAAGGTGCAGACTGGCTTTTGGATGACCCTGCGCCACCGCGCGTTCGCACCAATGAATGGCGCGGGGTATGTCCTGGGCGACTCCATCACCGGCGCTCAAGAGTATCGAAAGATTGTATTGCGCCCGAGCGTCGTTCTGCTCGGCGGCTCGCTCGTACCATTCGGCCGCGTAGACCTTGTCGCGCGTCGCCGCGCGCGCAGCATCCGTGTCGCCGATGCCGTTGACATATGTCCAGGCGAGATGCATCTGCCGTTCCGTTTCGACCCACTCACGCAGGACTCCCACTTTCGTGAACCCTGGCAGATCCTGCCGTTCAGCCCAGAGCTCCGGCCCATCGGGAATGCGGTGTGAGAATATCTGCGAGCGCATCAGCCAACGGTACAGCTCCTCGTTGGCTTCGAACGAAGCCTGCGTCGCGCTGATCACAAGAGACAAGAGACGCTTGGGTGACTTCCAGCACAGTACCAAACATCGGCGCGTCACGCGCTCTCCCGGGCGAACGCCGCAAAACTCTTGTGCGGCGCCCCACCATTTTTGCCCGATCACTTGATAACGCTCGCCTGTCGCGGCAAGCCAAGGGGCCGCGGCAAAAAAAGCGGGCAAGCGCGCATCGGCCCATTGCAAGTACGACAACCCGGGGTTGCGGTAGCCGCTGAAGGCGAATTGGGCGCCGGTCTCCGGCTCGACGAAACGACCGACCTCGGGCAACCCGCGGTTCAACCAATTACTCGGCAGGTAGCAATCGACGCCGATGCCCCGCAACCATTGATCGGTGCGCGGAATCGCTAGGAATTTCTGGTTGCCGGGATCATCGGGCGCAGGTTTGGGCGATGGAACCGGAATGGAAGTGACCGCGTAATCGCCCAGCTGCGGCAGTTCCTCCCGCCGCAGGCGCGCGATGATGCCGTCCAGCACGTCATCCGAGTAAAACGGCAACGCCGGCAACAGCTTTGAATAGCGCGGCTTCATCAAGACATGATCGATCGCAGGATTTTCGAGTCCCGAGAGCTCGCGCACCCGAAACCACGCGAGAATCACGCTCGGGTAACGCGCGGGAACCCAGTGGTTGCCGAACTCGGTCGGCGGGGCTGGTCGCTCGGCATATTGCGTGCGGTGCGTGTAGAAGTCGCATAGCCAGATCAACGCTTCGGAGGCGTTCGAAAGATCTGCCGTTAGCGCAAGTGCGGCCAACCGTTGCTCGATAAGGGTACCCGGGAGGTCCTCGCCGGCTCTCGAACCTACGATGCCGGCATCGAGCCCAAAATGATCGAACACAATGCGAACGATCCAATGAAAAAGAGGCAAGCCGTCTGCCGATTCGACCTTGCCGCGAGCAAACGAGTCCTGCAAAACGATCGCCAACCATTTGGCCTGCGCCTCGAAACCGAGCGACAGACAGTCGGCCACAAGCAGCGCGACCTCGCCGAAATCGACGGCGCCGCGCGCGAGCATCTGGACCCAGATCCGCCAGAATCGGTAGGTGACGCTTTTCTGCAATTCCGAGCGCCAACCGGCGTCGGTACGGCTCCCGAACATCGAGAGAATTGCGAGTCGCTGGTGTTCATGTTCGGCCCCCCACAGCACGTTGCGCGCGACCAACTCGGCAAAGGGCGGCAGGCAAGGCACATCGTTGTCGTCGTACTCTCTGAACGGGTTGCCGCCGTCGGCGTAAGTCTGCATTGCGACGCGGTTTGCCGCGTACGCCGGCAACCAGCTCTCGTCCTGTTCGACCGCACGCTTGGCGAGCGTTTTCTCGCTGATCCATCCCTTGAGCACACCCAACCGTGCGCCGGTCTGCGTTGCCTGCGCGTCGGCACGGCTTCTGCCGGCGTCGGGCTGGTTTCCTGCGGTGCGGCAGCGGTGGGCGAGCCAACGCAACAGGTCGATCTTGTAGGCAGAGATCGTATCGTCCTCGACCGCGATTTCTTCCACCTTCGCTTGCCAACCTGCGCGCTTCGCGTGGGTGATCGTCGCGCTCAACAACTCGCGGTGCGGTTCCGTTGCGCTCAACGAGAAATCCTCACCGCCGTCGTTGCCTTCGTAGAATCGATAGGGATTGCCGGCCAAGTCCTCGAGCAAATCGGGCAGTACCCCCAGGTCCGCAGTGGTCAAGCCAGAGCGGCAACGATGGGCAAGGTACTGCATCAGCCAGGAATCCCAGATGAACAGCTTGCCGTTGGTGGGCACCGGATCGTCGAACGATACCGGCTCGCCCGTATTCAGATGCCGATTACCATACTCGATCGCGGCATCTATCACGGAACGGTTCTGCGCCGTCGCAGCAACCTCGTAGTCATTCGACGAATGCCCCTCGTATTCGGCGGCTGCCTCCTCCAAGAGCGCAGCCAGCGTGTCCCGCTCGAGGCTGCTGAGGCCGGACGAACCGGGAGTCATGGCGCTACGATGGAATTCTTCGGCGGAACGATAGGAGCACGCAGAGTGCGCCGGGCTCGGCAGCGCAGGTCATGGCGCAGCCGGCAAGTAATGCAAAAACGTAGCCGTAGCGGGTACTTGCCATAAGCAGGCTGAGAATACCATGTCAGCCTATTTGCGCTGGACGCAAAAACGCCCCTGAGGTGCAATGCCGGCGCTGTGTTACTGCGAGGTCAGTGGCGCCGCGGGTTGCGCTCGCGCTGCTTCCTTTTCCTTCTCTTTCTCCTTCTCCTTCGCTCGATGGTGCCCAACTGCGCAACCGATCGCGGCACCCGCCACCGCATGGTGACCCGCCACATGGCCCACTACGCCGCCGACGGCTGCGCCTTTGATGCAGCCGTGCGCATTTGCTATCACCGGGAGCGCCGCGAGCGATAGGGTTGCCACAAACAAGAATTTACGCATGTTGAGTTTCCTTACGCTATGAGAGAAATCGATCCCATCGTCAGTGCAAAGACGTAGAACGCCACCGCATATGCCGCGCCGGCCAACAAAATCAACCAACCGTCTATGACTGCGCCATGCGTGCGAAAAAGATGCGTATTCATTGGCTTTCTCCCGTGTGCTATGTCCAATAACACGGCAGCGATGCAAAAGTTGCACTCCATAAGACTCCTGCCCATGGGCCGGAGGGGAGGCTCATGGGGCGGAGGGGAGCCGCCGTTTAGCACCCGCTCCAATGTCGGTAATGGCGCGGCCTGGATTGCGCGATTGACAACATCGGGTAAGGTGGGATAATCCCACCAATGATATTAACCCTGGACGCCAAGCGCCGACTGACGCTCCCTGCGAGTCTGGTATCCGCACAGCCCGGCGATAATTTTCAGGCGGTATTCGACCCGGAAGAAGATGCCGTCATATTTCGTCGCTTGTCCAAGAATTCGGATTGGCTGACGGTCCTCAAGGGCTGTCCGGTGAAGATAGACGACCTGCCGCCGCGAAGGCGCGAGTTTCCCAAACGCTTGAAGCTGTGAGTTGGCTTCTAGATTCTGATGTGCTGAGTCAACCTGCCAAGAAGGCAGGTGATGTACACGTCATAGCTTGGTTGGAAAAACATCAAGACCAGTGCTACACGAGTTCGATCGTGGTAGCACAGCTTGCATTCTGGGTGCGCACAAAGCGCGGAAAACAACGCATCGCCTTGCAGAAGTGGCTGACGGATCTGATCGAGGCCATGCAGGGTCGAATTCTTGGTTTCAACGTATCGACCGCTCACGTATGGGCGGAGCAGCAATACCAGTTACAAGCGGCGGGAAAGCGTATGCCTGTTGAAGACAGCTACATCGCGGCAATTGCGCGGCGGCACAACCTCACTGTCGTCACAGGTAACGTGAAGGATTTTCAGCGGCCCGGAATCAAAGTCTTCGATCCGTTCAACGCTGAAGCCACTTGATGAAAAGCCGCAGAGGCTTTGCGCACACGCCGCAAGCGCCTTCTGCCGCGCGTCACCAGCAAAATGCCGCCCAACAAAGTCAGAGCGCTGGCGCTTGTGGTCGCGTCGATCTCCGGCGCCGTCAGGGGACCGCCGCTCGTCGTGACTTGGTTGATACAGATTCCCGCATCGGGCGTTCCCGCAGGAGCACAGACCGGATTCGAGCTTGGGTCACCGGGGATCAACGGTCCTAAGTTCGGTGTGCCATAACCGCTGAGCGACCCGGGCCCTCCAGGAATGTTGAGCGTACACCCCACTGGCATTCCTGCGCACGGGCCGGAATCCGGCGGTAGCGGGTCGTCGCCGTTCGTCAAGTGCGCGGTGTAAGTCCCGCCGACCGTACCGAAATCAGAAGAATGGGTAAGGTCTATCTTTACGCTGTAGTACTCGCTGTCTTGAAATGTCGTACTGACGTCATAGCCCTGTTGACCGGTACTCAAGGTGTAGAGGTTGCCTAGGGGAAAGGATTGCGATCCACCCACTCCAAAGACGTTGTAACTTGCCGTGATACTCGCCGGGAGGCTCAACTGTGCCTGGCTGGTCACCGCCATGTTGAGTTTCACCTCGGGCAGAATGTTGTAATAGAACGACTGCCCTTGGTTGAGCGCGTATTGGCCCAGCGCACCTAACTGATTCGCGATCGTGCCGCCCGTCCCCGCGATGAAAGTCTGCGGATCGCTCGCGGAGTAGTGCGAGATGGGTGAGGTACTAATCCACACCAGATCGCCGTAGGTGACCGTCGGGGTGACGCTGACACTTTGCTGAACTTGAGTTCCGACGGTAACGCCCAAGCTGGCGCTCGCCACCGTCACGCACGCAATGACACAGCCTCGCGCCTCCACGCTGTAAGCGGCTGTGGCACCGGGGCCTGAACCGCTGCTCGAAGTCCCGACCGACGATCCACTGGCCGAATTCAGACTTGCCGAAAGATCCGCTGACGGCGAACTGGGGGAGGACACCGACGCATTCAGGATGGTCGTCGAGCCATTGAGGGGGCCGATGCTGTAAACAAAACTGCTGTTCGCGTTACCCGTGACGGATGCCTGTGAAACCGAACCCGACCATCCGGGCGTGTAGTCCACATTGAGCGTCGTGTGTGAAGTGACTTGCTCTCCCGCGGTCAGCGGGTTCGTCAAGTTAAATACCGTCGAGCCGCCGGTTGCCACACTCGAGTCGCCCTGCGCCACGCTGGCATTGGCAGCGATACCCAGGTCGCTCCACGGAAAGGGGCCCGCAGACTGGCTTGCGCCGGCGAACGTCGCCGTTGTGCTCGAGGCGGTGCCGACGGTGATAGTTTGGCCGACTGCGGCGCCGGCGGCGACGCACATGAGGATACCCGACGTTGTTTGTACAACTCTTTCCACGGAAAGCGGCATGAGAATTCCCCTGATGCTATGACCCGATGCACCACCCCGAGCCAACATGCCCAATAGAACCGCAGATCGGTGAGATTCCCGCCATTTGTTCGCGCTGATTGTGAAGTGCCCGGTGAGGACCGTAAACAACGGGCTAGGTGGCGGCGCCGCCCAATTCCCGGAACAGCCATGCGCGTGCCTTCAGCCAATCGCGTTGCACGGTGCGCAGCGACATGCTCAAAGCACGAGCCGTCTCCTCCTCGCTGTAGCCACCGAAAAATCGACATTCGACCACGTCCGCGAGGCGCGGCATCTCCGCGGCCAAGCGCTCCATGGCTTCATGTAGCGCAAGCAGACCTTCGTCCGACTCGATCGAGAGATCCACCACGTGCGATAGCGTCACGTGCTGGATTCCGCCGCCGCGTTTGCCCGCCACTCGTGCTTCTGCGTGATTGATGAGCGCGTGGCGCATGGCAAGCGCCGATGCGCGGAGAAAATGCGTCTCGTCCACGAAACCGCGCGCCTGTCCCAGGCGCAGGTAAGCCTCGTGCACGAGTGCTGTGGTTTGCATGGTCAAACCGCCACCCAGGCGAGAGCGCGTTCGCCGCGCAATCTGGCGCAACTGCGAATAAAAGCCCGGCAGCAACTCAACAGCGAGGCGGCGTACTTCGACCGGCGCCGTGCTCGAATCCACTCGGGCAAGCGCCTCCTCCGTCAAAGAATGGGTGTCGTTCACGCAGCGATTCTAGCTGCATCGAGGGCAGATGACAGGCTTCGCATGAACGACGCAGACTTCTGTCACGAAAAACCGGATTTCGGCGGTATTCCCGCCATCTACGATGGCTCATTCGGTAGCTCCTTGACCACCGCCTTCGCGCCCAGTACGGTGAGTAATCGACCAGACCAGAGACGCGTCATGGCTCAGGGCATCCAAGGCACCTCCAAGCTGTCGCGAGAGCAAATTTCCCGAGTGGATGAGATTTTGGATCGGCTCTTGGACATGCCCGAGAGCGGGCGCAGGGAGGCGCGCCGAGAGCTGATCACAGAAGACGCCTTGGTCAACGCCGAGATCGATAGTTTGCTCACGGCAATCGAACGTTCCACCGGCTTTCTCACCACGGGTAGCGGGTCACCAGACAAGGAGGGCAGACTCGACGCGCAAGTGGGCGCACGCTTCGGGATGTGGCGATTGATGCGGCTCGTCGGCAGCGGCGGTATGGGCGACGTCTATGAGGCTGTTCGCGCTGACGGCGATTTCGAGCAACGGGTCGCGATCAAGGTGCTGCAAAGTGAATCCGCCGCGCAGCTCGAGCGGTTTCAGTCGGAGCGGCAGATCCTGGCGCGTCTGGAACATCCCGGAATCGCGCGTCTCTACGACGGTGGAGTTACCGACGACCAGCGACCCTTCATGGTCATGGAATTCATCGAGGGTGAGACCATCACCGAGTATTGCCGGTCGACGAGTGCCTCCCTCGCCGTCCGGCTAGGGCTATTCACCAAAGTTTGTGAAGCGGTGGCTTTTGCCCACCAAAACCTCATCGTTCATCGCGATTTGAAGCCGTCCAATATCTTGGTGACCAGGGAAGGCACACCGAAGCTGCTCGACTTCGGAATTGCCAAGCTGCTCGATGAACAACTCGCGCGCATCACGATCGCCGCCTCTGCCCCCATGACGTTCATCTGCGCAGCACCCGAGCAGTTGACCGGTGAGCCGATCACCACGGCTACGGATGTATACGCGTTGGGGCTGCTGTTGTTCGAACTGCTGACCGGGACGCATCCGTGGATGGGAGCAACGACGCCCATCTTGCAGGCCATGCGCAAAGTGCTGCAAAGTCCGGCACCCACCGCGAGCATGATCGCCGCGCAGCGGACCGATGCGCCGGTGGCCGCGCGGCTCCTTCGCGGTGATCTGGATGCCATCGTCGCGAAAGCGCTTCGCAGGGAGCCGGGACTTCGGTATGCGACGGTGGCGGCCATGCAGCTCGACGTCGTTCGGGCGCAAAACGGCGAGCCTGTCGAGGCACGCGACCGCGCGCGTCTCTATGTAGTGGGTCGCACGTTGCGACGCTATCGATGGGCGGTCGCCGGCACCTTGGCCGTTGTCATTTCGCTCGCGACCGGTCTCGGGGTGGCGGCTTGGCAGGCAAAGCGGGCCGCCATCGAGCGTGACGCAGCCCGACGCGATGCGGCCCGGGAAGAGGCGGTGCGATACAGTCTCACGCGCATGTTTCGCGCGGCCATAGCAGAGCAAGGCGGTCAGTCACCGACTGCGAAGTCGATGATCGATGGCAGCGCGCAGCGCGTATTACGGGAATATCGGGATCAACCGCAACAGGCGGGACAGATCGTGCTCACGTTGGCCGATTTGTATTCGGCGCTCGAGGATGTCAATGGCGCCGGCACCTTGCTCGAGGGTTTTCTGGCCGAGGCGAATCCTGACGCCGATCCCGCTGCGCTTGCCGACGCGCAACAGAAGCTTGCCAACATAGAGCTCCTGCGCGGGCACGTCGACCGTGCGGAGAGTCTACTGAAGCAGGCCGACGCGTTTTGGGCGCGTACACCCACGCTCTATCAAGAGGAGCGTCTCGAAGGATTGACGGTGAGAGCGCGCTTGCTCCGCAATCGCGGTGACCTGAACGGCGCGATTGCCGCGACACAGGAAGCGATTCGTCAACGCATTGCGCTCTCTGGTCGAGATCATCGGGAAACAGCGATACTCTATAACTCACTTGCCATCTCGCTGACGGCGGCCAATCGCCTCGATGAGGCACTCGATGCTTATCACGAAACCACGAGGATCTATCAGTCGTTGGGATTGGGTGATGGTCTGGACGCCCAGATCATCGTTGCCAACACCGGTAGTTTGGAGTTACGCATCGGGCACTTGCCTCAAGCCGAGAGCCTGCTCAAGAACGGTATTGACCGGGAGCGGGCCCTTGCCGGCGATTCGGCGGCCGTAGCAGCTGCGATGGGGTATTACGGCAAGTTGCTCGATATTACGAATCGCGACGAGCAAGCGGTCAAGGTCCTGCGCGAGGCGAGCGAAATGGGGGTGCGCTACGCAGGCGCCGGTAGTCCGCTCGCGGTGCAGAACCTTCTCTTTTTGGCAGAGGCACAGTCCGGGGCAGGCGATCGGGGCGCCGCACGTACCACCGTTGCTGCTGCCTACGCGACAGCGCTCAAGCAATACGGTCCCGCACACTTGTTGACCTTAAGAGCACAGCTTGATCAAGCGGAACTTCAAGCGGAGGACGGGAGTCTAGAGGCCGCCCGCATGGCGCTCGCCGAGGTCGTTACGGGACTACGCAAGCTGGGAACGCAGGCGGAATCTCATCTGGCAGCTGCGCTGATGCACCTCGGCGAGGTGCAAACGAACCTGGGTAGGACCACTGATGCGGACGCGACCTTGCGCGAGTCGGTGGCCTTGAGAGAAAAACATCCTGAGGATCTATGGGAGCTGGCGCAGGCTCGGGAACGCTTGGGCGAAGTCATGATCAGCCGCAATCGGGCCGACGCCGAGGTCATGCTGATGAAAGCGGCGCAGGATCTCGAGTCTCAACTCGGAGCAACGCATCCTCAAACTCTACGTGCCAAATCCGCCTTGGCCGCTTTGCACGCGTAGCGGGGGCAGACAGCCGTGAAAGCAGACGCAGGTAGGAGATCGTTCGACAGCTATCGCAATCTTGGGTACATCCTGCTCGTATTCCCGCTCATCATCGTGGCTGGATTTTGGATCCCGTATTTTTCGCAGATTCCAAGGTTCGACTCATCGATTACGACCTCGGTCCATATCCACGCTCTTTTGCTGTTTGCTTGGGTCGCACTTCTCGTCATCCAACCGCTCACGATACGGAGTAGGGCGTATTCGATCCATCGACTCCTGGGAAAGACGTCATATGTTCTGATGCCTCTCATCGCGGTCTTTTCAATCGCAATGCTCCGAAAGGAATATCAGGAGAACTTGGCCGGCGGGATGACTGCGACCGCCGCGCGATCTGCCGAATACTTGTCAACCATCCAAGTGACTCTTTTCGCTGCGTTCTATGGCTTGGCCATCGTCCGCATCCTGAAGCGCGATATCGCGGAGCACATGCGCTACATGATTTGTATTGCGCTCGTGTTGCTGCCTGCCGGATTGGCAAGAACGCTTGGCTACTGGTTCGCGGTCAATCAAGCGGCATCTCAAACCGTTTGCCTTGCACTGATCGATGCTTGCCTGATCTCGCTGATCGTCTTTGACCGTCGCCAAAACTTTGCTTCACGTCCCTATGTTGTCGCGTTGGCGGCGTACATCGTTGTGGAGACCGGTTGGCTTGTTCTAGGAAGACCGGTCTAGCGGCCTGCGAATTCAAGAGGCGAAATGCTCCTAAAATACTCATTCATCGCCGCTCGTCTGATTTTTGCACTGTGGTACTTCGGTGTTGGCATCATTGGGTTTGTCACCAATGACCCGGTCAAAGACGCGGCGATGGCCTCGACGCCCCTCGA
>Ga0116228_10002582_pt1 | contig 15720 bp, 8 predicted proteins | sample S1TSphfallax_2_FD_89694 | JGI IMG/M metagenome (GOLD analysis project Ga0116228, IMG submission 89694) | Host-associated microbial communities from peat moss isolated from Minnesota, USA - S1T2_Fc - Sphagnum fallax MG | ecosystem: Host-associated > Plants > Peat moss > Unclassified | place: USA...
ATGCATGCATATGAAATTGAATTTCACATGTTCATATGTTTGTACTCAGTGAAGTTCCACTTTAGGGTGACCTTATCCAGTGCTTTGGATTGCTGGCTTGTCTCACTAGGGAGTGGGAAAACCCAAGGGAGGAGGGAGGGGGCAGGGGTGTTGTTTTGATTGCAAGATACAACCAATGTTGAGAAAGTAGCAGTTTTCTTATGATGGCACAAAGAAAGAGTTTTGACACTTATTGGCTTCTTTTTCATGTTTGCAGTAATGAAAAATAATGAATGAAACTCTCTGCATGGCAGTGTCAAAACCTGAAGTCTGGGAAAAAGGAGGGTACCATCATGCATCCTGGTTCTAGCATATTTGGCATAGCCATTCTAACTTAATAGTTATATCCTATATGGCCTGCAGATGCCGAAATGGAGAGCCGAAAATTCAAATTTTCAAAAGCCAGAGTGATATGGTCCCAAATGGTCTTCCTACTCAAATACCACCATTCTGTCTTTACAGCTGGAATCTGAAGAATCGACTTTAAAATACCACAACTCCCTCTCTTTAGAAGTTGAGTGGGGGATTCAAGTCTGCAATTCATGATTTGCATGAAGTCAGACACCCAAGACAAAGGATATTGAGGCATGAAGTCTGACACTCAAAACAAAGGAAGTTGAGGCTTACCAAGGAGAGAAAGATAGGGTTTTCATTTTGAGCAACTCAACTTGTGTAGCTGCACAATCTTGAGCTCTCCTTTCTGCCATCTGTAGAAGTAGAGCTTGCATATAGGCCTTCAACTTGTGTAGCTGCACAATCTTTGGCTCTTCCTTTCTGCCATCTGTTGAAGTAGACCTCACATAATTCTTCAACTTGTGTAGCTGCACACGCTTGGGCTCTTCCTTTCTGCCATCTGTTGAAGTAGAGCTCACATAAGCCTTCAACTTGTGTAGCTGCACGCTATCGGGCTCTTCCTTTCTGCCATCTGTTGAAGTAGAGCTCACATATAAGCCTTCAGATAGAGGTAAAACAGTTAGCAATTCTGATCATTAAAACATGAAGACATTTGATGTTCCTTACACACAAGTACATAGTACAATATGCAGGCAATCCATATATGACAAGAGAACAATGGAAACTACTGAAGTGATTAGAATCAATGCATGTGAATGTAGATAAAGCAAGAGCATGTATTAAAAATATATTTGAAAAAAAGAAAAGGTTCCACATATTGGTTGTTGGGTAAAAACTAAAATTTAGGATTATGTTTTTATTATTTTTAATGTAATTAATATATGGCAGGCATTAAAAATAGGTATTATATATTTTTTCTAATACCAAAATTAAAACATAATGTACAAGAGATTTATAAAATGTATTATTCTTAGTACCTTCAATTAATGGGATGGAAAGGTTGTAATTTATATTCAAGGTTCAAAGTAAAAAATGTAACATTAATGAGGTGATATTTGTTTAGTCAATGATAAGGACTTGATGAAAGCTCAAATGCAAAAACTTGGTGGTCCACTTACTTGGGGTTGCAATGCACACCTCTTTTACTTTAATACTAGAACCCAAAAAATCATTTTATTTATTTATATATATTTTTGTGTCGAAATAAACCAAGTGTTGTTTATATTGATGTTGTGGTGCTAGATATGATTTTCATCATTTAAAATGTGATCTAGTATTAAAATGTTTGTCAATGTGTTTTTACAATTAAATTTGAGCATTTCATGACATGATGTTTATTTAGTCACACATAATCACCTTATCTCCATTGCTCCTCATGCATTCAATTCAAACAAAAATATGATGTCAAAATTCAATGCAAACAGAAATTTTAAATTAAATTTAGAATAGTTTAAAGATGTGGATATTAGAAATTTAAATAATAAAAGATTGAGAAAATTTTAAGTTCCCTTATATAATATCCCTTAAAGAATCTTCTTTGACACACGTAGTGGCAATTTAATTAATATATTTACCACTAATACCATTTGACAAACCTAGAGGTACATGATAAACCACAAGACATTGTAAATTTTTTAATTTTTGTGAATTCAATACAAAATACAAGTTGCCGTTATGCTGAAAAATCATTAACAAAAATGGATTGAATTGACCACATCTTTCAAAGAAAGACACCATTACCAATATTCAAATAACCACCACTATGCTTCCAACATCATTATCATTTGGGTCTACACATCTTGGTGTAAATTCTACATCATCATATATAGTTGGACCTTTCATTTCTTATTTGTCTCATATTACATAGATATTGTTAAGTGTATTAATTAGCTTGAAAGGTGCACCCAAAGTGAATTTTTGAATTTTGAATTTTGAATTTCTTGGGTTATGGGTATCTTTGATTGGCCGATCACCAAAAAAACATTAATGTTATCAACACCTTTAAATTAGAAAATTATGTATGTATGTGGCCTTTTCATTTGATCTAGTTATATAGGTTACAATGGTAAAATGTTGGGTAGATTTTATTAACAACATGGGGAATGCATGGAAAACATCATTGGGAACAAGTGAAAACATGGTGGGAACATTCTTAGAACATGGTGAAAACACCAGATTCCCAAAAAATCTTAAACAATATTCCCCCAAAAGAAAAATAATTGGGCTTTTGTAGGTGCATGTTGAATTGTTGTTGCATGAAACTTTTATTCCAAAAACTATTTGTCACCACTTTTTCCACAAATTCCCCTTTTTTAAAACGTGGGTATTTGGTGTGTATTATAATAGTGGAATGATAGGACAACCATTTGCATTTGACCCATTAACTCAAAATTTTCACATAAATGTTGAACAAAAGGTTGTTCAGATTCAAATATATCATACATGGGAAGAAAGACAAACTCTAAATTATGTATTTCCAAAAGTGACAATCAGTTGAACAATTAGACCATGGCTTATACATGGAAAAAGTTAGCATGTTTTAATTGCTTAAAACCAATTTTCAATGGGGAAAGATTGTCATGTAGAGTAAACATCTAACTTTACATGTGCTTATGAAAGGGATAACCATGCTAAAAGGGGAAATTCCATTGTGTTAACGAATTTTTTAAAAACAATGTACCAATAGAATCAATATATTATTGGTAAAACCTTGTGCATTTCATCCATCCATTTCTCATGACATATCCTAATAAATAATATTTTTAAGAAGGTCACCAATTGGTGTTTTTCTTTTTGGTGAAATTTCGCCATAGGGTGATAAAAAAAAGGGCTTGTGAATCCTTCAAAGGTTTTTTTGAAGGAAAAGATAGATACATTTACCACATTTTGAGGAAAAGAAAGTTGAATTCACTAGATTTAAATTATAATTTTTAGGATGATGCTAGAATATAAGGGTTTCCAAAAAAACATTTACTAGGCTCTTTGGCTTAGGTGAGTCCTTTTATGGAGGATTGCTAGTTCACCAACTTCACATATTTGAAAAAAAAACCCATGTCACCAAGTTCTAACTCATATGGACTTTCAATTCAAACTTGAATAATTAACTATGTTTGTTGAGGATATGAGATGTCACATTACAACAAATTGTCCGACATGTTGTAGTCTAATTGAATGCAATTCAAACGTATAATATTTACCATTAAATATTAGATCAACATTCTATGTATGGATGTTGTCAAAGTCAAACTACTATCATATGATAAACCCTTAATTATTTGGTAAAGCAAAATAGTCCTCATGGAATAAATTAAGGAAAAATAATTTATAGTTCAAGATGATTGATAGTTGCATATTTATAATTTAAAAAACAGCAAATTTTTGTAATGATATTTATACAGGTTAAGTTATGCCTATCCAAGTTCAAACAAATGATTTTCAAGTTTAAATTATGACTAGTTATGTTAATATAATGGTTAGCTAGGTTTGAGAAAGGTTATCAATTAATAGTTAATGTATAGTTCAAACATGGGTTAACAATTAATAGTTTGACTTTGGATACCAACTTGTGGCATAGGTTGAGGTTACATAATATATATAAACTTTAACATGTTGGAGGTTGGAGGTGTGTAAAAAGATTGTGAGGGGATTAGATGTCTAAAAAAGGGTGAATGTGGGACTTAAAATGTGAAAAGGACCAAGCAATTAAGGTTTAAATATGAATGTTCCCGTCCATTCTCATTATCCTTGAAAGAACTTCCAAGCCCAAAAAGTGATTGCAACGTTCCAAGATTTCAAAAGAGATATAATGACTGATTCAATGTGAGAATTAAAATTATTTTACCCTTCCATAATTCTCACAATAACATTAATTAGGTACAACATCCACCAAATAAGAACACATCACCAACAATAATTTTGACACAATTTTTTTCATGTTTAGTTGTTTTAGTGATTTTTAGTATATTTGAACATGACATCCAATGACATGAGTTGCATGTTCATGACCATGGGTGTTACAACCGATTAGCAAACTTAATGTAGAAACCATCATCATGAGCAAACAAACAACATGTAACAAATTTAGAGGTGGTGCTTAAAAGGAACATGCAACAAGTAGACTAAAATAGGAAGAAGTATTTAACTTAAAGGAGAATGTCAAGGGCATATTCTTTTCTATTAGACTTCTTGGGTTTCTTTTGGGTTTTCTTTCAATTTTCAAAGTTCATGGCCAACTTGTAGGCCTTGGAAACCATCTTAAGGTTGTAGATCTTGACCCAACTGGACTAGTTCTTCCTTCATATAACTAGACTAGTTCTTTCCTTTGTGAAAGTTCTAGGAAAAGCTAAAGAAGAAGAAAAAAACAAGTTGCAATGGCTTCCTTTTTTTCTTTTTCTTTTTGAAATGAAAATCCTACTATTTGGGTTTTCTTTAATACAAAATATTACAAGCTTCAAGCTGACCCCTTTGTCATAGTGGGGAGATTATCCCCAAAATAAACAAAACCAAAGACATAATAACCCGCAAAAGGGCCTCTTCAAGCTTTTGAAAAAAGAAAAATAGCTACAATCCACTTCAATGGCCTTTTATTCTCTAGATGCTTTTTGGCCCCATAGTTTACTAAAGTGCCTTATTACCTTTCTCCTTGTACAAAATCATTTTTTTCCTAGAAAGCCTATAATCCTTGTTTCTTAGCATACCCAACACCTTAACACCTAATGCCTCTTGTTGCCTTGACTTCTTTAAGTGTAAACAACCAAGACTTGACCTCTTGAGAACTCACTTTTTGACAATTTACACTATATTTCATAAATCTTCCTTTCACAAAAACCAAAGCCTAGAAAACACCAACATAAAATTTTCTAGGCAATGTTTTACATCACAATGCATTATCATGCTTCCAAAACTTGCATAAGAATTTTCTACCCAATTGTGAGTGTGGGGGATGACACCTAGCTTATCTAATTTTCACACGGCTAGAAAGAAACCTGAGTAGGCTCAGAGAAAAGAAATCCCTCTTTGGGATCTTCTATAACTTTATACGCCTTTGACACTTTCCCTTAACTTTCAAGTCCTATTTTAATCTACTTGTTGCAAGTTCTATTTAGACACCATCTCCAAGCTCAATTCACATTGCTTGTTTGCTTATGGTGACAATCCCATCACCAAGTCCCTCAATTGGTTGTAGCATCTGTGGTCACTAACACACACCCCCACAAAAATATGTCATTGTCTTCCAAAATAAAATAAAAAGGACTTTAAACTTAGATTTTTTCCCCATGTAGCCTCCCCAATTGGGTAGTATTTCCATTTTATCGTAAATTTAAAATTGCAAAATTCTGGTTCTTAAAAGAAAATTGGTTCACGAATAATGTCCCCAACATCCATTATTTTCAGTAATTTAGGCAACACATGAATAGGGTCAAACACACTTTGTTTTTAACAAACTAACATGAAATATGTCATGGATTTTCCAATGTTTTGAAAGGTTCAATTGATAAACCATTTTCCCAATTCTTTTGTTATAGTGAAAGGGGGAAAAAACCTAGGGGACAACTTCTAACTTTTTCAAAGTTTCAAGCTATTATGTTGGGGTATAATGAAAAATGGGGTTGTGTGTTATCCTATGATCACACAACATTAATTGAATTAGGATTATCAACAACTCTAGAACTTGAAATAATTTAGCATTACAAAACAACACCAACTTCTTGTTTCAATGTTGCCATATCTTCATGGGCAGTAGCCAACATATCCTCCTAGTCACAAGTGCTAAACTATTAATACAACATGTAAAGTTTTGCCAAATTGGTGGATCGTATAACTTCGAACCATTTTCTTTCAAGCTATCAGTGTCTCACTTGACATCATTGTAAGTAAAACTCCTTTTTTTCAACCCCATTCAAACCAACTAATTCCTTAGGAAGTTTGATAATAGGTTTTTAACAACATGTGTTTTTCAATGTGATCCCTTGATTCCTAACGTAAAGTCATATAACCCTCCCAAAGTTCCCATTGCATGAATCTTTCTTCCCACATAATAAATTTCAAATATCCCAAATAAGCGTTCCCATTAATCCCTCAATGACGCCTTATTCAAACAAGCCTTTCTTTGTCCCCTATGGATCTTCATCATCTTCATTAGAATTGTGTTATTTATCATGTCTTCTTATGCTACAACATTTTAACCTTTTGATTCAATGCATAGCAAAAATTTGTAAGAAAAAAAACCCGGTAAAGTTTGAATTTCATCTTGATTGTGAGCATTCTTCTCACCAACCCAAACAATAACCTAATGTCTAAGGTGTCTAGTCAACCTTTTTTATTCACAACTCTAAGGTATAGAAAAATGGTACATTGTTCTTGCAACATTCAATGTTTTATCCTCTCCTTCATACGCAACTTCCTCGGATTCCACCATCAATCCTTTCGTCAATTTTGCCATAGCCAAAAAACCATTAAGAACATAAAGCCAAGAAACTAACTCCCTTGCTATCTTTGAACATTACTCACACAATGCAAACCACAAATTCCTTCGATGCCATTACTTGCATCAAACAATCACACACTCATAGTAACTAAAAAATAGAAAAATCCATCAACTACCCTCTCCCTTGTTGCCTTCTGCGAAAGGCTACAAGAATCCCTTTTCATCCATTAAGTTTTCACTTCAACCAAGATTTCACTCCACCACATTTCATCCTATAAGGGGTTTGACTTAAAAAACAACTTATCATTTACTTTGAAGTTTTAATGGGTTTGGTTTTTGTTGGCATAAAATTTGACTTAAACTTGGGCAACTTATGCATAATTTCCTTGATCAATTTAAAGGCACATTGCATCTTTGCAATCATTTGGTTCATACTTTTTGTTCTGGAGACAATTGTCAAAATGGAAAGAAGGGTCAAACATTCTATTAATCTATAAAAAAAACATTTTTGAACTTTTGAAATTTTAGAAAAACTTTCGTTGGTAGCAGAAAAAATTGGTCAATGATCCCTTGTAAAGTCATTGCAAGTTTGGTAGAAGGTATTGACTTGTTTATTGGTTAACATTGTTTCTATCAAAAAACATTTGGTGACACTACAAGGTGGATGGCACTAGCTTCTTTCTAGGATAAAATCTTGTAGTTTCCATGATGAGATTTTCTTCTTTTTAATGAATAGATAACCTTTTCTCTCCTATAACTTGAGGAAAGAAAAAAAATGTTCTTGTTTGCACTTTGTATTTTTTTAGCAATACAAATCCATTTTATGAAACGATGGTCAAGTTCAAAATTTTTAATGATCTTCCAATGTTTTTATGATTTAACTAGAACATACCATTGTCATTTTACAAGTACGTGAAATATAAAAATAAAAGAATTAAAAAAGTGTTGATTTTTGAAAGTTCTCAAGTATTTTTTCATAGCCTACTAAAACTAATTCAATAAAATTTCCATTTGAAATTATAAAACTCCAAGGACTTCATTGAAATCCTTTTAATTTCTATAGGGATTTTTTTGTTCAATTTTTCTTGACCTCAGAATCCATTTGGTTAATAAATTTTGATTGATCATTTATTTATTTATTCAAATTCGACCCAATATTTTAGTGATAAACATCCTAACTAAAGTGATCCAAAATTGATTTATAATTTTTTTATCCTAGTCACACAATTTCTTTGGACAAATCATGTAATCAAAACATTTCATGCAGAAATAACCTTGCCACATTTGTGGTTGACGTTGTGGATTTAACAATTAGGAAATGAACATGTTTTGTGAACCTATCCACAACCAAGAATGCTATCATGTCCACTTTGGCTTTTGGGTAATCTCACTATGGAGTCCATACTTATGGACTTTCATTTATTATTGAGTTCAATTCCCAAGGGTTGTAATAGCATTGGGGTTTTAATCGGCTCAACTTTGGATATTTAACATATGTAACATTCTTTCACATCTTCATGTACATCTATCTTCATACCAAGCCAAAATAATTAATTTTTATAACATGGATATAGGTTTTTTGAAACCCTAAATAGCTATTGGAATGTTAAGGCAATCATAAAAGATTCAAACATGGAATTCTTCAAAGTTCGGAATTCATACACTAGTGTCATAATATAGTAGGTAGGTCCTATTATCCAAAATATAAGCCATATACTTTTGGATTTCCTTGTGGGTTTTTCTACAAGTTTTCATAAGGCTATTTGAAACATGCATCTTGAACATTATTTTTTTTATGTCTTCCATCATGATTTTTTTTACCATAGAAATGGCATTGGCCAATGGGTGATGAAACAAGACATTAACTATGTTTTTTTTGCCCTTTATGTAATGCATTGTTGATTCATAATTAAATTGTTGTAATCTTTCCACCCACCTAAATTATTACTCAAATTGGGTTGGGTGGTCAAGTATTTTTAGACTTTCATGGTTTGTTTCAATGTTAAATGGGTTTTTAGATAAATAGTGGCTCTAAATATTCAAAACATTAGGTTGTGGGTACTACCTAGATCCACCAACACCAATGTAGGCTTACCTCCAACCACTCCTTCAATCCATATCACTAGGATCTTGTGCCACCATTTTTTTCCATAATAATTGTTAACACCTTGATGAGCCCCTTGTCTTTTTCTTGACTATCCTTTCAATCCCTTCCTTCATTTTCTTTTGGGGTAGTCGATTTAAAGGTTGTGGCTTGTCTAGGGTGTTTTGGGAAAAAAAAAATCTTGTTGAAATGTATTGAAATGCAAGATTTACATGCAATTTTCTTCAATTCAAGTATTGTTTTAATTATTTTTATAATTTTTTTGTGTAGATTTTAGGAATAAATTCAAAGTGAAGTTTAAATCATTTCATTTATACATAATATGAGAAAGATATTACTAATTAAAGTTAACTTTTGGAAAAGTTTTAGTTGCATTTCAATTTAAAATTAAAACACAAGAAAAAGGTTTAACCCATATGTTTTATCTTTGAATCTCATCTCACAAGCTATATAAAGAACATGTTTTCCTTTGATTACTCATGTAGAAATGCACATGCCAATTTGGGATGAGTGAAGACATGCTTGAATGAAATATGTTTTGGCTATTCATTCCATCTACATTTTCCCTTTCTTACCTATTTGCCTACCTACATATGTAAATAGGTGCTAGTTTTTTACCTACCTAGGTAGATGGGTTTGAATCTTCTTAAAACTTTCAATTTACAAAAAAGTGAATGAATTAAATAGTTAATATTAAATAATGAAAATATTCAAAAAAAAAAAGTTGTTCATATGTTAGTGAATTTACTTCTATGTATCAACTTATTGTTGATCATTAAACAACTGACAAATTTGCTAGGAATTCACTAGAACTAAAATTCACTTAATTCACTACAAAACCCAATGAATTCATTAGTGGATTTGGACTCTTTATGTACTAGTAACACCATACTAGTTCAAGCAATTAATGTATAATAGTTTAAGGTTAATGAGCAAGTTGTCTCATATTGCATAAAATTTCACATATTACATGGGATATAATGACTTTTTGTTGTGATATATGAGGGTATTGCCCATCCCATAACCGTTCTAGCAAGGGATTTGCCATTTTGATGTAGGTATTGTCTTTTTTGTTCTTCTCACAGTGAAGGCTTCCTTTATTGGATATAACTAATGTAGCATGGGGTTATAAATACAAGTATTACCAATGCAAGGAAGTGAGTTTTTGGATGAAGGTAATGCAACATCAACACATTTCAAAATATGATGAAGTATTTGTTTTGTTAGTGTACGCAATGAATAATCACAATTGAGTGTGTAGGAATTACATTCACCCATATTTCGACATTTGTTTTGGATATTGACAATGTAAGTATTGTAGTTTTCTGGACTTTCTAATAACCTTAACCTAAGTGATGGAGGGGCAAGTATTTGTAATACCCACATATTAAAACCTTTGGGTAAAACCAAGTTAATAGGAGCCAATTTTGGCATAACTAGTCTTTGGTTTTGATGTTCATAAGTCTCATACACTAAATTAATGTTGAAAATATATGTTGTATTTATGTGAAGCCCTTTATAATATGTTAATTTAACATCTAGTTAAAATTAAAAGTAATCCAATAAATATGGAATACCTTTCAACACATTTAAAAACCTGTAACCAATGCTTTTCAACACAATGAAATAGTGTAAAAACATTGTTTAAGCACTATTGTTTAACACTACCTCAAGACATTTCATCCAATCATGTCCTGTCCCATCATTTTTTCAGGATTAATCATAATGATTTAGGAGGTTGCCGTTTGGCTCCTATTCATTCGTTTTTACCCCTTTACATAAATGAAATATAATTGGTAGTATAAATTATATGGGAATTGCATGGACCATTTTTTATAAATTATAAATTTTATTTATTTATTTATTTATTTTGCATTTCTGTTCCAATGGGGCCCCAATCTTATTATGAGGGTATTGCAAAATATAGGTCCATTTTCATCCACCATAATATGATTGGTCCATAGTATGCAATATCTTTTCATTTTGCATTTTTGACATTGTGATGAAAAATATTTAAAAGAAGAAATAAAGTAAAATTGTGTAATATTTGCATTTGAAGCATAAAATGTTGGCTAGATTTTTCCATGTTTCACATAATACCTAAATGTTGGGCATAAAATATGCATATTTAATGATAAATAAAAATTAACAAAAATAGTTTTGAATTTTTTTTAGAAATAAAATAAAAATTGATTATGAAGAAGAAATAGAAGAAAAATCATTTGGAACAAGAAAAAAGATAAAGAAAATTTTAGAATGAAAAATAAAAATACATGAAATAAGCAAAAAGAAATTCAAAAAGAAAATTTTCATTTCAATCACAAATGGAATTGTTTTTATATGTGGGTATTGCATGTTGGGACTAAATCTCCAACTACTATTAGTATTTGCCATAATAGGCAATACCTACATGTTACCCATACAATAGGTGTTAATTTTGGGAACTCCAAACCATTACAAACATGATGTTAAAACTTAAAGTTGACATGCGTATTGTAATGCCTAAAACTTAAACCCTCAACCTTTATATGTAAATTTAACCCTCTTTTAAAAACTATACGCTGTACATTAATTTTTTTATGATTTAAGTGATTGAATTAAATAATCATTGAAAATACAATTTTTTTTCTTACCTCCTTAATTGTTTTTTCTAATTAAATCAACATTAGTTTTTATGTCCTTGATTGATTTCTATAAAAAAAATACATTGAAGTTCATTTTACACCTTGTGGATTCCATTTTTTTTTTCCCTCTAGAAAAATAGAGGTTTAGCTATGAAATAAAGAGGTTTACCCAAAATATAAAAAGGTTTTGTCAAAAGGTATAGGTTTAGCCAAAAAAGATATAAAAAAATTGTTGGGAAGTAAAAGTTTAGCCAAGAAGAAATATAAGTTTTACCAAGAGAAAAAAAATAGCCAAGAAAAAATATAATTGTTGCCAAGAGTTAGAAGTTTAGCCAAGAATAAATATAGGTTTAAGTTTTGTTAAAATAAAAAAGTTTAGCCAAGAAGAGATATAAGTTTTGCCAAAAGTTAAAAGTTTAGCCAATAATAGAAATAGGTTTTGCCAAAAAAGAAAAGATTAACCAAGAAGGGATATAGGTTTTGCCAAGAAAGAAAAGTTTAACCAAGAAGAGATATAGGTTTTGCCAAAAGAAAAAGTTTAGCCAAGAAAATATGCAGGTTTTGCCAAGAGATAAAAGTTTAGCCAAGAAGGGATATAGGTTTTGTTAAGAGAGAAAATTTTAGCCAAAAAGATATATAAGTTTTGCCAAGAAAGAAAAGTTTATCTAAGAAAAAATATAAGTTTTGCCAAAAGAGAAAAGTTTAACCAAGAATAGTTATAGGTTTTGCCAAGAGAAAAAAATTTAGCCAAGAAAATATATGGATTTTCCCAAAAGATAAAAGTTTAGCAAAAAAAAAATGGAATTTTTGCCAAGAAAAAAAAGTTTACCGAAAAAAAGATATAAGTTTTGCCAAGAGATAGAAGTCTAGCCAAGAATAGATATAGGTTTAACCAGGAAAAGATAGAAAGGGTAGGTAAGGGATTGGTTGTTAGTTGGTTCGATTTAGGGTTTAGGCTAAGAGGTAGGTCAGTAGAGTAGGTAGGTTATAGGGTAACTAGGTGGGAGGGTAGTATGGAGGGTAAGGGTTGAGAAAAATTTGGCCCCCAAAAACAAAGGTCAAAGGTCAGCAGGCAAAAAAATTGACTCTGGTAGAATGTTGGTTAATGTAGGGTGAAGAGGCGGATGAAAAACACAGCCCATCCTGTGGACAGAACGGCCAACTGGTGCAGTCATGAAGGCTGGTTTGAGAGCTTCTTCTTCTGTGAGAAAAGTCATGCTTTTTTTCTGTTCTGTGAGTGATGATAAGCAAACCATGGTCATCTTCTTGAACTGGACAATGAAAAGGCGTGTCATTGCAGTGTAGATGTTATCAAATTCTCCTAGCCTAGCTCATCTATTTTTCCTGAAGAATTTTGCAGAAAACGCTATGATGACAACAATCTTAGACACTGGAAAATGCAACTGTGTCTAAGATCTGCAACAACTTCTAAATCTGTACAATTTCAGGTTTTGTCACCCTATAGAGACAGACTGTTTGTGTAATCTGTCCTATTGCCAATCTGAACTTGTGTACTTGGGATTCACCATTTGTGACTTGTGATCTGCAATTTCGGGGCCTAATACGGCCAATTAAATGGGTTTTGGGGGTTTTTACAGTGATCCAAATGTGGGGGTCAATTCATCCTGGCCGGTTCGCCCAAGGCCCAGTTATTCATGCATTGCCTGCAGCATGAGCTCTGGCAGAGCGCTTCAATAATGCACTGGGTGAAATCAGCCAACAGCAGGAAATGTGTGGATGAAAATTTTTTTTGGGTCAGTTTTGAGATATAGCCCAAGTGGCTATCATCGGCAGGAAGATTAGTCAGATTAAGCTATGAGCTAAATATGGCATTAGAAAATTTTAAACATATTTCTCTTATTTCTGGCTACCTACTTGAAAACCATGGAAGGAAATCTGACGATTTTTCTTTGAATTTGGTTGAATTGTTGCTATTGAGAATCTCAAAAAGCATTTGATTTTAGCACTTTTTAAATTGATGACTTAGCTTTTTTATTCCGCTATAGTTTTTTGGGTAAAAGAAAGGTCAGTGTGTGGATGTGAGTGGCCCAAATTTTGGGGAAAATGTCATGAAATGCAAATCAACCAAACTTGAAAGAATCCAATTCTTAGCATTAACCTTTATTGATTGGCATACGTTCCACCTACTATGTAACAATATTTACTTAATTGAACTATTTTTTGAAACTTTGAGGTCTATGACACACGTGAATGATCTTCATTTGTTAGTCATGCAAGATAAATTCGGTATTCTCCAATTCATCTATTATTGTGTTCTTGTTAAACTTAATTTTTTCAATTAATTATTGCTTTTATCTAACTATTATAATTTGTATATTGCAGTTCTCTTATTTCATGTATAGTCAAATAATTTCCAAGAGACATTTGAAAAATTGTGTTGACTCGTTTTCATTTTCTTTGCAAAAATATGTGGTGTATGATTTAAATCCCACTTGCACTTCCAATAATCCAAACTTGACCGTCGTTTTTTTTCATGGGATTGCTTTTGGCACAAATGATGAATGGAAGGAAACATGGACAACATGCCCCACCAAGAATAGAGAAGAGTGCGTATGTTGGCCAGAAAAGTGGCTACCCGAAGACTTGAACAACAATGTTCGAATTTTATCATTGTCCTATGATTCTAACATTGTGGCAAGTGTTCACAATGATGTGACTAAAATTGGCAAAAACCTCATTCAAAGTTTGGTTACAAATTCAAGGTGTGACAATCTCCTTTACTTATGGACACATTAATTACTACTCCTTCTATACATTAAAGATAGTTTTTTGCAGCTTTAAAAAAAATTTAATGTTTTGCACGAATTAATTGTTCATGTGTGTTAATATTGTGATACACACCAACAAGTTTCAACTTATTTGACTAGTTAGATTCATGTAGGAGAACATAAAATGGGGCTAAAATGCAAATGTTCTTGTTTGAAGATAATAACAAAGTCTATGTTCATATTATAAATTCATGGTACAACTAGTTTGGTTTTTATGGCAATTTTTAGTTCGTGTTTTTTGAAGTTTTATCTATGGTAATGCAATTGAATTCAATTAAATTATATGAATACATGTGTAGAAAATTTGCATCCATTTCATTGCAAAAAAATCATTTCCAAAAAAAGGTATATCTTTTTTTAAATTTAAAATGCTTTTTATTTCAATGATATTTCCAAAGTAACATATACAAGATGAGTTGCACATTAACACAAGAATGTAAACACCTACATACTTGTACTACATAATAGTTTTACCAAAACATGGTTATCACATTTTTTAGGTAGATTAATGGAATCAATAAATGACAAATGATGACCAAATCAATTATGAACTTATGGCTTAGGTCATGTTTGAATTGGAAAATTGCCCCAAGTATAATAGGATAAATTTTGTACATGTTAATACAATGTTGATAATAAAATTTTGGTGCATTGTTGAATATTTTGTAGTTATCAAACCCTTTGGAATGGACCAGTGGCATTAGTTGCTTATAGTTTTGGAGGTCTTGTACTCAAAAGCTTGGTGGTTGAAGCTCGCAAACATGTACATCAAAGGTTAAGAAATGATTTGGATGATGAAGTACACAAATGTTGTAAGACATTTTTGAACAATGTTAAAGGTGTAGTATTTTATAGTGTACCACATGCTAGTGGTACCCAATTTTTATCAAATTATTTCACTTGGCAACATCAACAAATCAACACATTGAATAAGTATGTAACCCAATATAATTTTTTAAAGAATTTAAAATCTTTCAACCCACAAATGGAGCACCTTTCAACGGATTTTAAAAATGTCATTCATGAAGACCTCAACATTTATGCATTTGGCGAAGGATTACCACTTGACGAGAATTGGGTAATATTTTCATTTCACCACATTGAAAGTTTTCCAACTTGGTTCATTAGTTGAACATTTTTTGTATTGTCAAAACTTGTTTAAGATCAAGGACTTAATACTTCTGAATATATTAATGTGGTGAATGGATCATGTGTTTTATGAACTTTTTTTCATGAATTACTATTCATGGAAAGGAAATTTGATTGATTTCAAACATCAAAAAATAGGTTTTCAATGTTCCTTTCATCAAATCAATTCCATATAAATATTTGTAAGGAAAATCATAACATCATTAAAACATGTAAGATTAATGAGATTAAAAC
>Ga0116228_10002583_pt1 | contig 15717 bp, 7 predicted proteins | sample S1TSphfallax_2_FD_89694 | JGI IMG/M metagenome (GOLD analysis project Ga0116228, IMG submission 89694) | Host-associated microbial communities from peat moss isolated from Minnesota, USA - S1T2_Fc - Sphagnum fallax MG | ecosystem: Host-associated > Plants > Peat moss > Unclassified | place: USA...
ACAAGAGGTATAAGAGGAAGATCACAGCTGTAGAAATGACAATGGGCCAGGAGCATGGCAAGGAGCATCTTTTTGAACATGTTGATGCACTATTGGTGAGTGGGTTTGGTTGGGATTCAATTTTTGTTTGTGTTTAGATTGTTTTCATTTGAATCAGGATTTTCATTTATGGTGTTGACTAAACTTTGCATGTTGAAATGCAGGCATCTGAGGGTGAGAGTGAGAGCTCCCAGGGCAACAGTGATGAGGAGGAGAGAGGCGTTAGCACTGCTCCCAATGCTACCATTAGCAGTGGACCCAGTTCAATTGCTAGTCGAAATGCAGGTTCTGCAGGGGGCAAAGATAAAGAGGATAAGGAGGAGGACGAGGACAAGGATGAGGACGAGGGGTAGGGGGACGATGTCGAGAGGGAGGAGGATGAGCAACCTCCCCCTCCACCAGAGAACACTAAGAAGAAACATTCAAGGAAGAAATCCAAGAGGGGAAGGAAATCTAGATAAATAGCTAGTGTGTTAAATACCCAAGGGTTACAAACCCTTTTACATTGTAAATTTTGAAATTTTGATATAGATTTTTTTTTTTTGCGGCCCAAAGTGACTCCAAATGAATATAAATCGTGCTTCCAAAATAAGAATACAGTGCCATGCTCTTGCGATACATAGTGGATCTCAAAAACATTTGCGAGTCATAATTCTTCACAACACTACAAAAGCCAAAAGACCAAATATACCATGTCACAGACATCGCTACACTCTTATGGGTAAAATCATTCCAGAACAGGTTTGCGAAATCATAGATTTCGCAAACTTTTAGCGGCATTTTGAGAATCCCAAAATGTTTACGTTAGATCTTATATCGGAAACCGATAGACTTTTGAGTTGATTTGCTAAGTTGTTACGGTGATGGGTTTGTTGCAAATAGTTTCCGATGTAATGTTAATTGCAAACTTTTAGCGACATTTTGAAAATCCCAAAATGTTTACGTTAGATATTATATCGGAAACCGATAGACTTTTGAGTCGGTTCGCTAAGTCGTTGCGGTGATGGGTTTATTGCAAATAGTTTCTGATGTAATGTTAATCGCAAACTTTTAGCGGCATTTTGAAAATCCCAAAATGTTTGCGTTAGATTTTATATCCGAAATCGATAGACTTTTGAGTCAGTTCGCTAAGTCGTTGCGATGATGGGTTTGCTGTAAATAGTTTCCGATGTAGTGTTAATCGTAAACAATGGATAAAAGCAGTTGTAATCGGAAAAGTTTTGCGATTGTATCAAGTTCGGGAGTTGCGAAGGACTTGCGATTGTACGGGTGCGAATGTTATGGTATCGCAAAAGCTTAAGAATTTGTGAGGAATTATGGTTCGCAACAGCGGGATTTCGGAAACATCTTTCTTTGTTGTTTGCGATGATATTTGGATCGCAAAATAGCCCCCTGTTGTTGTAGTGATTGTTATTTTGTTTCATTATTAAAAACAACCTAGAAAAAACCCCAATCAAAAGAACTTGTCAAAATAACCAACCAAAAAACCCCAAATAAAAGAAAAGCGTCAAAATTGACTTGTCCAAAATGCCACTTTTGTCAAGTTGGACAAGGTGGCAAAAAGACCACATGGGCATCTTATTTTTTGGGTAAAAAAATCATCATTTCAAGTAGTGTTATGCATAATTAACTATTCATTTATTTAACTATTACATAGGTTAAGTAAGTAGCCTAAATCTACCTACCTACCTACCTAATTACTTGTTATGTGCTATGTACCCACCTTGTACATTTTCTACTTACCTATCATCTTGCAACCTACCTCCAACCTAGTTATTTACCAATTACCTATCTTTATTATTTACCTATGTAAATAGTAATGTGAAATAAACAATTCAAATAAAGAACTTGACAAAATTTGTCACATTTTGGAGGTGTAGTCAATTGGTAAGGATTTGGTTTATCATTTTGAAGGTGAGGGGTTCAATTCTTTTAATTGGTAATATATGAAGTGCAAGCCTAAAGGATTAGTAGGGTAGGTAAATTAAACGAAGGTAGCTAACTAAGTTCAGTTAAGTAGGTTAAACTATGTTAAGCTAGGCTTACCACCTATTTACCTATTTACCTACCTTTGTATGACCTACTTACCTACCCATTTTCTATCTACCTATTTGTTTACTATCTGCCTAATAAAAAAGTATGTACACTTAGGTAGGTAGGTTATCTACTTAGGCTAGGTAGGGTAGTTGTTTAAGTAGGTACATGGTAGGCCACCTATTTGCCTATCTACTTACAAGTTATTTACATATGTAAGCTACCCATATGATTAATGGATGTAATGAGATGTAAAATAAATAAGTTGACAAAATTTATCACCATATAATGATGTGGTACAATGGTTAAGGACTTGATTTATCTTCATGGAGGTGAAGGGTTTAAGTTTTTATATTTGTACCTTAAAGATTAGTTTAAACTATTACACTGGGTAAAATAGGCTAGGCTAGGATAGCTAGGCCTAATATCTAGCTAAACTACTATGCCAATAGGTAGGTAGGTAGGGTAGGCACCTATTAAACCTACTTATTTATTATTTTACTTAGATAATTAGATAGGTAGGTAGTTATGTTAAGTTAGGTAACAAGGACATTTGGCATCATGCAACTATCCATCAAATAGTCATAAATGTAGTTGAAAAATCAAGTTCCACATAGGTTAAATGGTGTTCATGTCATATTCACATTCATCCATGATAATGGATGAAAAAATTAATTGTAGTCGCAAAGGCTTCCAACTATTGGTGCAACTTTTGGATGCCTCATGTGGCGTCTTTTGCACCTAATTGTTTGATGACACTTGTATTAGGCAACTAGAGAATAAATTGTAATCACAAATGTTAAATATTATAATTAAAATCTAGTTGCTAATTTCCAAATGTTTTTTAGTGTCTTCCATTTGAGTTATATTCTTAGCACACACCTACCACTTTTAAGATGTCCACTTTTATCACATGTTTGTAATCTTCAATTTTATCTCATATGTTTTGCCCAAGTTCTCCCCTTTTCATCTATATAAGTGGGCCTAAGGGGAGGTATTACATCTTCATATGAAAAATTCTATTTTGTGGAGCTTTTAAAGTTTTGGTTTATAATTTTATTATTATTATTTATATGATGGGCTAATCAAATGCAAAAAAAGAAAGAAAGAAAGAAAGAAAGAAAGGGAAGCACCCTATCTAATTAATTGAATAAACAAAGTTTAAGGTTTAGATCATATTTATTAAAAACATTTAAACCAAGATGCCAAACATATTTGACTTTGGGTATGGGTATTTCTTACATATGCATAAAGTTATAAATAGGGTATAAATTTGCAAATTTATGGGTATCCACTTCATTAAGGTACATATTGATTTTTTATAAAAAATCAAGGTAAATAATTGACCCAATTTGCACTTGGTAGGTATATTTGGGTGAAAAATATACCCCCACAACATCATTGGTTCAAAGATACTTGTTAGTACTTCTAATTTGATGGGACCTGATTCGAACCACATTTTTCACATTGTTGGTCTTTTGGTTTTCAATTCTTCAAAAACCAAACAAAAGAATGAAAGTTCAAGAATGTGAAAAATTCCTCTTGCAACGTGTAGGTAGGATAAGCATGCCCATCATTGAACATAAGCTAGTAACTAAATACCCATATAGTGTGTGCATAAGGTAGCAAAGAAACATAAGTTTTCAATGTTATCAATGTTCAAAATATTACATATGACCAAATTTTTGGTTGTGAAAAATTGTGTTTTGAATTATTCCAACACTTGTGCATGTGGATGATTTTTGTGTTTGGTCATGAGTGAAAATTTGCATAAATACATAAAAAATTGGCTCCTTTTGGGCAACAAATGTTTGGTGGTAAGGGGTGAAGTGAACACACAAGTGTGTACAACTACCAAAAATGTGTAAAAAGTACAAGGGAAATGTCTTTTGATGTTTAGTGATGGGGGTTGGATGGCTAGGGTCCAATTAAAAAAAAGCAATATATGCACAAAAACCCATATTGATTTTTGATGCAAAAGTGTGAATTAAGGCAATTGAAAACAATTCCAAAGAACTTAAAATTGAGACATTTATGAGCAATAAAAAAGACACAAAAAAAAACATACTAAAGTAAACTAATTGGTCATCCCTACATTTGAGTCTTGACAAGTAAAAATACATTTGGAATCTTTTGCATTTTAGGCATTTTAGTCATGCCATAAATTTTGGGATGTACTTATCATATTGATTAAAACATATACAGTCATTCTTAATGTATGTTATTACTCTCATTAATTTATTCATTTTATTGCAAGTTTATTACTCCGGTTAGTATTCCACATTTTCCAAATCAAATAATTCAAATAATGTGTTATTAATTTTTGAGCCCTTATGCACCTTGATACACATTTTTTGGAATTCGAATTTTTGGATTATGACAATGTGAAGCCCCTAAGAAAATAAAATTTCCATAAACTCAAATTTGGCATTGAAAACATATTTTTTGATATGGAACTAAGGTGTATTGCATGTGTTTAATTCATAACATCACGCCCCAAACCTTTTCAAAACGCAACATATGAGTAGATTTTTTAGATAATTTGTTTTGACCTATTTTCAATCTACTTTCTCACAATGTGAACAATTGGCAAATTTTGCAAAGTAGATTGAAAATAGGTTTTAAAAAAGGTTGATACTACTTTTGAAACTTTCAAAAAACTTCAACATATCAAATTTGATGCTTCATGTAATTCAATCATGCATTCATGCCCATCATGGAGTTTCCCAACCTACCTAACTTAGTTTAAGCCTAGGTAAAATACTATATATGCAAGTATATATAAATGTGTGGCTTTAATATACATTTAAGGACTTTAGTTCAAGTTAGCATTGTGATTAATATTTGGTTATATTTGTAATTTATGTGATATGTGATTGGCTATGTGGATGAGAAATCTCCACAATTCATACACTTGGCGAGATTAATTGCCATTAATTGCATCCTTGGTTGTAAATATGGCCAATGGAAGAAATGAATATAGTCATATAGTCATAATAATTACTACAAGTCATTTACATGTCACACATGAGTATATGACTAGGTTTGGGGATTAGTAATAAAATGGTCAAATCATTAATACCATGTTTTGGCGTAATGAATTTTAGGCTTTTTTCTACATGATAGATATAACTTGTCATAAGTTCAAAAGTCCTTTATGAGTCCATTCTTGAAATTATCCATAATTTTTAATAAAATTCCCACAAAAATTTATTGTAACATGATTAAGTGAAAATTTGACAATATTAATGTTGAATACGGTTTTAGATTTTAAATTCATTTATGATCCATAAAAACTACAACATTGACAATCCAAAGATTCTATGTAACTATGCTTTCACCTAATCATGAACAAAGTTTTGGCCATAAGAGGTTCAAATCAAGTCACAAACCATTCCCAAATTTCAATTATGGTTAATTTTAAATTGTGTGATAAATGAAATGGGTGGGGTTCTACAAGGATTTTACATTTTTGGATGTGAAAGACTATGGGATATGACCACATCATATTTTGCAAACCAAGGACATGTATGACAATGCAAAAAGAAGGTTTGGATGAAATGTTTCCTTTTCAAAAAAACTCTTGTCTTTCTTAGAAAATTTTGTTCCAAGTGGAATATTTCTAACTAGTTGTCATCTATTAATTTTGGATGGGCATGGTTCACATGTTATTCAAAAGAAATAAAACAAGCTGAATATTTTGGGTTAAATATGGTCATATTGCCTTCTCACACATTGCATGTGGCTTTTAAACCTTTACATGTATCAACATGTTTCAAACCTTTCAAAACAATAAATAAGGAAAGAGAGCTATGTAGCAATGGTTAAAAGAAAATACTTAACACTATATAATGTTACATTTGGTAGATGGGTGTGCAAGGCCTTAGATTAATCATTAACCTTGAAAAAAACTTCAAGTTTAGTTTTATGGCTTGCACTATATGGCCTTTTAACCTTAAAGCCATGAATGATAAGATTCAAACTTTAAGGATTTACATCTAGGAACAAATAACAATGAAGAATACAACTTAGATGATGCATTTTATGATAGTCAACAATGTGTGGAGAAACTTTTACTACTCTAAATATATTTGTAATAGTAAGAATAGTGCATTACATAATCACAATTATTGGAATGAACCTATTGAAATATTAAAACTTGAACATCGGTATTATGTGGATATGCCTCAAAGCTCTATGTCACAAATAGGCTTGTAATATTCAATGAACATGTAGTCAATCTAGAAGAATTGGGTTCAAAATTGTGGTAAAAATTCAAAGCCTCTCTAAATTTGACCTAAGAAATGATGTCTCATAACTTCTTGTCATATTTGCCTCATTTGCCTACAAGACACACCAAGGTAAATAGCCATTAGCAAATCGCTTTCAATCACATGTTTTGATTTTCTAATGAATATCTTGGTATTACACAAAAAAATGCCATCGACAAACCAATAGGAAAAGGAATAAAAAAACTCTTTGAACAAAAGGAAAAATAAGAACATGGGTGAAATGAGTAGTAGATTCCCTAATTAAGGTTTAGAGAGTGGCTCAAATATTAGTTGATAAACATGCAAGAATAATGTTTACGTCAACTTGGTCTACAATTGGGGTCAAGGAGCATGTGAACATTTTCATATTAACTTATAGGCAAAAATGATACCTCATTCTTCAATGTACAAACACAAGAATGAATTATGGGTCTTACAACTACCCATATTCACTAGGTTTTCAATGAAATGGAATAAAAAAACTAATAAACAACTTGTATAACTTTAGTAAAAAATGATTAATTGATTAAGACATTTATAATGAAATATTTTTTTAGTTGTTTTGGAAAGTCACATGTTGTATTGAATAATTTCTAATTAATTTTTTTTGACATGAATATTATGAGGTACCAAATTAATATAATGTGGACTAAAATGCCACAACATCATTTTTTTTTAGGTCATGCAATCAAATATTGTATTTTTTGATAGCATGTTGTAAAAAGAAAAATGTTGTGAAATAATAGATTTTTAAAAATAAAATTATATATATAAGTTTTGAAGCAAAATGTTTTGGTGCCATTTGCCACCACCATCTTACTACTAGGAATGTGGGTGCAAATCACCCAACATTTCATTAACTTGGCAGCAAAATTGGTCCAATTTTGGCAAGTTGTTCAGCCCCCTTTTAAAGTGATCAAGGATTAGTGGGTATGGATAAGTGAATTCACTAAATTCACCGATACTGAATTTGTCAATATTTTTACCAATATTTTTGAATAACATACTTATTTTGTTAAAATACAAATCGTATATGATGAAAATATTGTCAATGTTCATTCCATATACAATCAAATCTACCTACCTACCTAAACTAGATACATGTATAATTAAGTAGGTAAAAAAAATCTTACTTAAATAAATAACTAGGTACGTAATTAAATATGAGAAGCACATCAATGTTTTTAATTTGTTTCAAAAAACATTTTGGGGGTTAAACCTTTTTTATTGGCACATCCCAAGTGTTATACTATTTCAATATGAAATTTCAAAACAAAACACTTTCACTATATAATATTCAAGATGGAAATAAAAGATAAAAACATGGGATACAATTTGAGGTTTCAAGTGAGTAAGTAAAATAGAAAAGTAAGTAGGTGTGTGATCAATCAAGGATTGGAAGAGATCACGTAATCCAATTGGGGTGAAAACACACTATGGTGACCCCTTTGGGGTGTCACATTGTATTATTTTCCATGGATGTGCATGTTTGAATTTATCCCATCTCAAACTTTTGAGAGAATTTCAGAATATTTTTGGATATTATGTTAAAATATAACCTAGCCAAAAGATTAGAAAAAAAACTATTTCATCTCATTTTAATAAGTGGGAGATTAGAGTATATTTGTGAAAACAAATGTAATGTACTTGTGTACTCAAAAACACAAATGTATTCTAAAAAACATTTAAATGATTTTTAGTCTTTATAAAAGTTGAAAGTATATTAAACCATGTCATTTCACATAATATGAATCATGTTTGGATACAATGTGATTAATGTGAAATTTTTCATCTCAAAAAATGAGTTTTTTCAACAAGGATACAATAAAAGTGTGGTAAATTGAAATTTTGATGAGTAATCACATCCACATAGAAGATGATAAACATAATTAGATGGGCCATTTTTTTAATTCATTGAAATTGATAATTTTAATGACTAATGAAGCCCTAAAGTTAGTGTAGTCAAAGTGAGACTATGGCCCTTTTATACCAATATATACTATAAATATATTCATGGATCTTTCAATATAGATAATAAAATTTATCATTATTAAATAATATTACATATCATTAATTTTGTAAAATAACTATTTTAGGGCCCAAAAACCAAAATTGATACCCAAAATTAAATGTACCATGCTTTTGGAACAATCATATTATATGTATTATAATACTTGACCTAAAAGTGCTCCTAAAGGGGTCACCATAGTGTGTTTTCACCCTTTGGTTGTCACTAAATTTGTTCCTTTATTTTTGGTGTCCAAAATAATTGAAGCCCTCCTCTTGGCATATTTAAAGCAATAAAAATCGTTAAAAATGAATCAAATATGAAAAAGTTATGACTTCCCAAAAGTTGGGAGGAGGGGGGGGGGGGAATAGAAATGGAAAACAACCAAATAGTTAAAAAATTACAACCGAACAACTAGAAACTCCTTGGAAGTTCTTTTGTCACCTTTGTAGCTCCAAGATGATTAGCAAAGCTTAAGGTGATGTTCCCATATCACTTTAAATCAATTGAATTGAATAAGAAATGAGAATGTTATGAGCTTTGGAAGTAAAAGGGGTCTAAAAGGAAAAAAATGTGTTTGTAACTTGAAAATATATATATTTTCTATTATTTCTTCATTATTCCTTTGCTTTGGTAGGTCAAGGATGATTCGTAAACATTAAATTCATGATTGCATAACTTTTCAAATTACTCAAAATGGAAAGAATATGAAAAGAATATGAATAAGTGTTTGATTATAGGGTAATGATTAATGGTGAGTGGTTCTATTTTAAGCAAGCAAATAAAGTCAATAAGTAAGTAAGTAAATAAATAAGATTAACTAACTAATTGATTAATCAATCCACCTAACAAAAAATAAACAAGTCACCTACTCATTTACCAACTTACCTATTACATTATTCCATTATTTATAATAGCTCTAGTAATAACAATTATTATTATATAAAAATTATCATCAAATAATTAACTAGTTAATAATAATAATTCAACATTATTTCTTAATAAAATTAGTCAGTGGTTATTAATTACAATGAAATATTAATTATTTAGTAATTTTAAAATTTTAACTATAAAGGAATTATATATCAAAACCATTTAACCTTAATAATATAAGCTTGAAATTTACATCAATTATTGCATAATGTAATTAAAAATATCAATATGAAGTTTATATTATTTTTTAAATGGTTTTCTTTGATTATTATTTATGTCATATATTAGACACAAAGACATGACATGTAAATCATATTTAGTATACATAATCATAGTGCAATATATAAATTAATCACATATTGTAAGGTTTTATTTTAAAATTGACAACATTTGATTTTTTTCCAAAAAAATCTTTTGTTGACGTTGTTGCCCCCTTATATTGGAAAAAATTGGACATAAGAAAAAACATCATTATAACCCTTTAGATCAAAACCATTTTTTTTTGACAACATTAATCATACACTAATATAAATGATTAATTAGGCAACATTGAAAGAAATACCACAACATATTTTTACTACTAGTTTTTCAAATGATGTAATAATATATTTACCCTTCATTTTTTTTGTAGAAGCACAAAAAAAATAATTTGGTAAAAATTTGGGAAATAATGCAAATTCAAAGCAAAATGCAAACAAAAATTAATTTGGAAAAACATTGAAATCAAAAATTTGAAAGAGAAAACGAGTACTATTAATGAATGAAAATTTTAAAATAATTTTGAATAACTCCAACCTTAAACCCATAAATAGTTCCAAAATCAAACTTCATTAAATTTTAAAAAACAATCCAAAGTTGTCAAAAAATGATGTGACATGCCATTTTTAAATCGGTTGTCACATTGAAATCAATCATGATGCATAAGTTTGTCAAGTCAAACGTGATGTTGATGAGACGTTCCCATAGTAGAAATAAAATTATTATTTAAAACTATGCATGTAAGTTTAATTATTAATTATTAATAAGTTATAAATAATTATAAGGATTCATATTTCATTAATAAGTCATTTCATGGCTAGATGTAGGTTGCTAAAGTATGATAAAAAAGTAAACCTATTATGATTGAAAATTTTGATTGTTTAAAAGATGATTGGGATTCAATTGCCATTTCTCAATGGTCAGGATTTTATTTTTACATTTTGAGATTGGATTTAAGTCATTGGATAATGACCAAGGTGTGGATTGGTCATGACTGAAAATTTTGGCCATTCAAATAGCAACCAAAATCAATTCAACGTTTTTTGAAGGTCAAATTGCTTTTTCGATTATTTATTTATATATTCATCAATTTTAGGACTAGACTTAGGTTGCTACACTATAGTCAAGGTGTGGGGATGAATGTAGAGTAAGGTGGTTCACTTTTTGACTCATGATGGCCATTTTTGCAAATCGCCCTTTCTTTGTAAACGTATAAAAAATAATAAAACTTATCAAATTGAAAATTTGAAATTGATTATACATTAATTATTTGATTATGAAAATACCTACATAATTATTTTTCAAGAAAAGTATACCAACTTCTTACAATGGAGTTTTGAAGTACAAAACTATGGATTAGTTAGTAGATTGGAATGGTAGAAAATTTAAAAAATTCATATTGAATTCCATTCCAAATTATCTATAGGGATTCAATATATGTTGTAACATCAAATAATAAACCATTATGTAAAAAATTTCTCTCAAAATTCATAATCAAAATTTAATTAGGGACTTTTCAATGATCAAAATTGAACCATATTTTCATAAGTCCTTAACATAGTTGTTTTTTCTTTATTTTTTTTCCCTAGAGGTGTATATATTTGGAATATGTAGGTGGGCTCCTATTAATATGGACTTTATTGCTTTTGATACATGAACTTTATTACCATTAAACCCATGATAATAGAAATTTTCAAAAATTTAAAATTGTAAAATGGACTTTTGTGGACTTTTGTTTGGTCAAAAAGTGAGCCATCTTAGAGTGCATACACTCATGGATTGGTTATGACAAAAATCTTGGCTATTTAAACGGTGACCAAAATTTTGTTAACATTTTTTGACGATCAAGATTTTTTTTGGTTGTTTATTGATTTTGTTTTTAACTGCTTTTGCAAATTGGGACTAAATTTAAGGTTGATTTTCCCTTTTGCCTAGGCAAAGCGAGGCAAGTTAATTTTCTCATTTTCTTAAGCAAGCCAAGTGGGTCACACTAATTTTCCCTTTTAACTAAACAAGCCAAATTGTTTAGGTTAATTCTCCCTTTTAGTTAGGCAAGACAAACGAGTTGGGCAAGGTTAATTTTCCCCTTTAGCAAATTGGGACTACATTTAAGTCATTGAATTCCAATTGGTGTATGAATCAATTGTGACCAAAAGTTTTGGCCATTCAAATGGTGATCAAAATTTAGTTAACATTTTTCAACAATCAAGATTTTTTCAATTTATTTTGTTCTCAAGATTAAAGTTGTTGAACTATGACTGGGGTGTGGATCATTTGAAATTAGAAATCTTGGCCGTTCAAATGGTGAGCAAAATTTGGTTGTCACTTCCCAACAATCAAGATTTATTAAACTTTTTTTTGTTTACTTTGAGAACTTGATTAAACTGTTAGATCTAATAGTTTGGATTTTTAATTTTTTGCAATTATAATTGTTAATCACCATTGGGGTAAAGTTTTTACCTTTACATGAAAAATTATTTTTTTGAGTAAGGTTGACCCTAAGTTGACCCTAGGTTGACCTTAAATCGGTGTGACGTTGGGGTATGTCATCGTCAAAATATACATGACTAACATGACAAGGTTGACATTGATAACCTTGAAACAAAATTTGAAATTATTATTTTGAAAACTTAAAATAAAATATTCATGATGTAATTGATTTTTTTTTGTTTTGAATTTCCACCATTTTTTTAACATAAAAAGGGGCCATTGACCATAACATTTTTTTTTCAAATTCAAAACTGATAAACTAAAAAAATTAAATGGAAATTGAAAATTCTACAATAGGTTTTAGGACTTGTAGCTAGAATAGAAAATGATTTAACAATTTTATACTTCCATGTATGGTATGTAGTTAAAACATGGCTAAATTTCTTATGAACAATATCCAACATTTGAGTTGGTTCAAAGTGGATGATTAAACTCATGTATAAATGTTGGTAGTTCAAAAAATGTGAAAAAACTCACTAAACCATTCAAGTATAATTGCAAAGCATCAATTTACATATGTTTCAATATATATTAATAAGTCCAAGATGCAACTTGTGAATAATAGTTTTAGCATATTAAAAGTGAATAATTCAATTCATGTACACATGTTGAACATGAAAAAATGTGGAAAATTATTAATTCAATCCAATATAAATCTGAGGTTTTAAATCGTTACATGTGTTTTAATAAATTATGGTAAATGTAAAGTACAACCCATGAACAATGATTTTAATGTGTTAAAAGTGTGTGGTTCAACTCATGTACCATGTTAACAAGTGAAAAAATGTTTAAAAAATCACTAACCCATTATAATGCATTGTGTAAATAAAACTAAAAATTATTTCAATTTTCAAGTCAACAACTTTGAAATGATAAAAAATGAAATAAGTTTCAAATTTTATTCATAAGTGAACATTGTAATGAATGCTACAACTATAAACAATATTGAACATTAATTAGTATAACAAGTCACTTGCAAACTAAAAATGACCAAATGTGATTGAAATATAGTCAAATTAATAATAGTCACAATGTGTGGGAGAGAAAAAAAAAAAAAACAATTCTTGTGAAAGGTGTTAACTAGTTAGACGGTTCGTAGAATTGAGCTGAACTGATTCAATTTTCAAGTTAGTTTTCACCTTGAAAATAGTTAAACATCACCATTTGTGATACTGATATTTGAAAATTACCCCCTTTACTTATCACTTGATTGAAACCATCCCTTTAAAAAGAAAAAAAAATCCAAAAATCTGAAAACGACCTAAGGTAATAAAAGATATCTAAGGTAGTTTTTTGTTATAGGGTCTAGGGTTAGGGGTAGTCTAGGGATAGGTAATCTAGGCAATCCATGTTTATTAGTTGTTTGAGCATCTTAATGTGGGTGCATTCCAAAGCGCAATGTTTGTTTTTCTTCAATGGGTCACTTTAATTGGCAGATTTTGATTGGCATTGTTCTTAAAGTTCCCGAAATAGAAGCTTTTTACTCCCAACACAATAATGGGGGAAAGGTTCCACTTTAATTCAACTATATATAATGAAAGCTCACATTTTTGGGCAAAGGATATGGAACAAAGCATATGGGACAAACTATGGTGCAATTAGGGACTATCTCTACACTTTCCCTTTCGACACAAGAGACAAAGAAGCATGATTTGAGCAAGGGAACAACTTATGAGCCACTAATTCTTCAGTCACCAACCTGCTATAAACCGTCGGTAGAACCAGACCCATCAAACCTGTTTCCGAAGAATGTGAAAATTTCCTAAAACCCATTCTTAATACTCATGAAATCGCACTTTGCTGAAAATAAATGATACGCGCTTCCTTGGACAAGAAATTCTACAACACTTCAATCAGTTTCCTGGCACAGAGTTGACAAATTTGGCACCCAAGCTGTCAAGAAATCAAGTGAGCTGACAAACCCTGACAAACGCATTCAAGTATACATACCAGTGACTTCGCCAATGAAACCGCGAAACGGACTGTCTTGAATCTGAACAGATTGAATAAGAGATCGGAATATACCGTGTCCCGATGCTCTCAAGAGAGTCGGGGAAAGGAAATCAATGACGTTGGTTTCGCTGGTGAGACACGGCGGGAAGTTGCAAATGAATCTAACGACAATTAGGCTAGGGCCATGAGATCAGTGAACTGTATCACCCACCAGCTGCGCACCATGACTCCGTTGAGGACAATCGTCGACAACTGATACGACATAACAGAGTATCGAGTGGTTGTTGTACTGATGGGTTGATGGTTAACTATTGCTGACAGACCATGAGCAGGATAATCGTTTACCGACTGTGCGAATATAACAATGGATCTACAAACGTTGGGTACATACCAAGATATGGACTGATCAGTTTGTGTTTTCGCAGTTTGGTTTTAAACAGTTGCAGTGGAACTGGTCGGCAACTGAAACAAGTCTGATAGTGTAATCAATCACCTAGCCAGGATCAAGTGGGCAACAGTGAACCAGCACGCACCATCCACTGGATGCCTGATATTACTCAGTTGTGGATGAACCTCAACTGAGTTAGTGTATGGTTTCACCTTGGTAATCAGTTCTGTAAGAAATAGGTCTCACATATAGGTAGAGAGGTAGAAAAATAGAAAAGTAGATAACAAATAGGTCTCATATATAGGTAGATAGATAGGAAAATAGATAACAAATAGGTTTCATATATAGGTAGATAGATAGGAAAATAGATAACAAATAGGTTTCATATATAGGTAGATAGATAGGAAAATAGATAACAAATAGGCCCCATATATAGGTAGTTAGGTAAGAAAAATGATAATTACTAGGTAAGTGGATGGTTTATACATAGGTAAGGGCTGTTTTTATTAGCTACCTACTAACAATCTGTTTGTGGGTTGTTAGTAGGTAGGTAGTTAAAAAAAGCAACTGAGCTAACCACCATGGTTAGCTAAGGAACTGGAACCCAACAGAAAACTGTTTCCTGACCACTTATCATTCATCCTTCATGATGCACTGGTGGGTGCTGCTTCACTGTGGCCGAACAAGTGGGCGAGACTGAAAAGAAATTAATGATCTGATAGTCCTGAAATAGGCGACTCTGGTCCACTTGAGAACTCGCATGACGATGCAGCAGCTCTGTTTTTTCCAGGATTTTTTTTTGTTTGTAGCCAAAGTGAGGATCATCGCCAGGAAGATGTAGAAAAAGTGGCAATCATAGGTAGAAAGAATTAGTCAAAATCTGGCTATAAACCAGAAAAGTTCATCCAAATCTTTAATCCTCCTTTATATTTTTGGCTAGTAACACAATGCAAACCAAAATTATATAACAGTAAACCTGGCGGTTTTTTTAACCTTTTCTCCCCCTCACTTTTGGCGACTGAAAACCTCCAAAATCACTTATTTGGCGGAATTTAAAATTGCAATGTCGATTTTGGCAAAATCTCGCCAAAAAAAAAAAAAAAGAAACAAGTTTAGTAGAGTCCTGAAGGCGCTGCTTCAAGCCTCAAGGACTAGTTCAAATACCGGATCTCGAAGCAGCAGCTGTGTGCATCGTGTGCAAGTTGCAACATACACATGAGCTCGTAGAACATCTGTTTCACTCCGTCGTCCCTCAACTCCAGTTCCTTCTATTTTTGCAGTTCAGTTGTTGCTTGTTAGTGTTCTATATCCAGCGCTGCCGGGAGACGACGTCCACAACATGG
>Ga0116228_10002585_pt1 | contig 15712 bp, 19 predicted proteins | sample S1TSphfallax_2_FD_89694 | JGI IMG/M metagenome (GOLD analysis project Ga0116228, IMG submission 89694) | Host-associated microbial communities from peat moss isolated from Minnesota, USA - S1T2_Fc - Sphagnum fallax MG | ecosystem: Host-associated > Plants > Peat moss > Unclassified | place...
AAGGAGAGGAGTTTTAAAGTCCAGGTGGTTTAAAATAGGGAGCATACGCAAAGATTTTCTCTGGGTTAATTGGAAGTTGCAGAAGGCCTTTCAGGGGTTGTTTCATACATGCATTCCCTTCCCACATAGACTCCCATGGACTCCCTCCTATCTCCAACGCACACATATCACTCGTAGTGTCCAAAATCATCTGCACAAGCAAACAAACCAATAACCCACTATGTAGATTCACTTTCCTGTTGGGAAAGCTATTCTGAAAGTAAGAATTGTGTGCAGATCACCTTGGGTTTATTATTTACATAAACATTCTGATTATCTGAATCCAAAGCACGTCTAAACTGGACAAATTACTCCCTCCAGGATACATACAAGCAAAATAAAATAGTGATTGGGTTGTTATACAGATATAACAAGAAGAAAAGGGAAGCATACCCTGCCCTGATCTCCCTTTTCAGTGCGCTCCCACATTTGGAGCCGTAGCTTCCCAAAAAATGTGTCCTTACATAAAGGCACCATTCCAACATTGGCAGCAGGTGCCCGCAAAGTGCAACCTGGTTCACTTGATGTAGCTTCCAACTTCACCTGTTATTCATGCACCCAAAGAGTAAGAAATAAACCTGAATTCATTGACTGGCACACAAAGCATCCAGAACCTCCACTGATGCATGCCACCGAATTATCACAAGCAAGGCTATTTATTACATATATACCTCATGGGTCTTTGTTGATGCAGACATTTTCCATGATCCCCAAGGAGCCATCTCCCAGTCTACACTGCCTTTCCATGGGACAAATTCATAGAACTTCCCTTCAAAGTGGACACAGACCTGAAACCAAGAAATGCAATCATCACCTTGTACACAAGGTCATAGCTATTAGACAGACTCACCAAGAGATGGATCATTCACAACTTTCTACCTCTTAACACAGAATTGAAGCTGTTACAACAATAGACTTCCAAGAACACCCATTTGATGAGAGTCAACAGAACTTTTGTCTTCCCAAGTTTTCAGAACTTTTGAACTGTTGCTTGATTTGCTCACATCTTCACATGCTCTAAACTAGGCACTGGCTGCACACTGTCAAGTTCATCCATCCACTGATTCATTGACTAAAGAATCTTGTGTGCAAACTTGGGTAACAGTAGGCAGACTAACCAGGGCAACATCTTCAAAAGTATTCTTGAAAAAAGGAAGCCCTCTCCTCCCTCCACCAGCTGTCAAAGCTACATCCTTGAAAGTACCTTCAAATACATTGCATTGCACCTATGGACTCACCCAACCCAGTTCACATTGCATTAGTTCTTAGCCCAAAAAGTTCACACATGCTTGATTCACAAAACGTTTGTGCTTTTCTTTGCTCCTTTTGGGCTGTTGCAAATCACCATGAATATATACTAGAACATTGTGGTCCAAAATTCCTTAAGTGTAAAAAAGCTACGAAAGAAGCATACCCAAAACCATTTCTTGGGGAAAGAGCCGCCCCAATTCTTCTCACAGTATGAGGGCGCATCCTTGAACTCAAAACGCTGATCACCCCATTCAATCCACCCTTTCAAGGTAGTTGACATATTCCATAATTAGCAGTTGAAGCATGACACATTCTCATAATTTCTAAGGAGACATCTTGGGCACTAGAATGTGGTACATTGACAAAATGCCCTTATTGTGCTTCCGATTATGAGATCTTACATTGTGTCTATGCCCATAACTTGAAGATCAAAAAATGCAGCCAACTACTAACAACAGTGAACCTGGGGGAACATACATCATTGCTGTCATGAAAGGTAAGATTTTGTCAAGGAAATTAGAGGTACCAGTAGAGAGGCCAGCTGCCATGCAAATCTGCCAATGGGGCTCAAAGACAGGTAAAGCTGCTAGCCAACCAGCAGTGGCTTTTTGGGTCCCTCCTTTATCTCCCCATCCATAAACAGGAACAGTAGTATACTCCCACTTTGCATGTTGCACAGTTTTTGCAAAATCAGTCCTGTAAGTGAAAATGCCCTTCTTACTCCCAACCTCTTTGCTATCTCCTCAAACACCTCATGCAGCTTCTAATCCTAATACTTGAAGCAAGAAGAGATTCAACAAAACTTAAAAAGCCTGTAATGCTTAAAGAATACGCTATAAAGTTGCAATGGTATGTACTGACCCACACTTTTAATAGAGAGCTGTGTTCAAGCATGTTTCACAAACCAAACTGACAAAGAAACTTAGCAAAAAAAGCTTATATAACTGGAAATTAGAGGTTGAACTAGACTTCCTTCCATGTGTATCCTCAAAAAATTGCTGTGCATTAAAAATATTACCCGCCATTGTCAAATAAAATGCCCTGGTGCAATGTAGGTGTTGCTTGATAACCTTCTTCAACCAGCTCCCAAAATTCCTGCCCTTAACCTTTCTATCATCAGCAACCTAACACTTCATTCTTACAATTTCCAAGTATCATATACGTACACTTGGTATCAATTGAAGTTCATCATCACCACAAGAGTAGTAGTAGAGACAGATAGTGCACAAAGTAGAATAATACAGATTATGAGACAGATGGTGCGACCAGGAACGAGAATAAAGATTCTTGAGGTTCTATGAGATTCATCCTATTTCTATCAAGTAGAATTACAGCCTCTTTGGATCACACAAACAATTCAGTAACCTGCCATCCACCCACCTGAGAAATGTGTGCCCAAAAGTAAGATACAAAATTTGGACACATACCGTAGGAGAGGTCTCTGACACTGGAGGCAATGCCCCACTTTTGGCACGAAATGTGTTACCCAATGCAAGTTCATGGCGGTCTACATCAAACAAAGAAGAAAAAAGAAAAGTGGATGAGAATTGTTTTAGCACAGATGCCCATCTGTAACTGACATGGCATTGAGTCTCTCCTTGTTGCATCTTCTTCACTCTAGGTTACGTCCACAGGTGCAATAGCAGCTTCTTTGCAAGCAATGAGGCAGAGGTTTACAGATTGATCTTCAGAAGATTTCTATTCCACCATACCTTCATAGAAAATCATTCCAGGTTGCAATATAGAAGAAGAATGCACTTACGTCCCCAGAAGGATTTGACAGAAGGTTGATCTTGAAATAGGTATTCATCATTGGCACCCATAATCTGAGCAGCACTGGAGGGACCACGTGCTCCTCCTTCCCTTTCGCTGGAACCAGCAGCAGTTCCAGCATTCTCGCTTACATACATCCATGCAAAGCTTTGTTTCACCTCTGGTATTGAGACTTTGAAGTACCAGCCTTCAAAAAACTCACGGCTACTACCATCGAAGTGAGAGCTGAGAGAGAGAGAGAGAGAGAGAGAGAGAGAGGGGAAACAAAACAAAACAAAACACAATACAAAAAAAAGCACCAAACTGTCAGTCTTGTATCATGCATGACTCTTATCCTCTCCAACAGCAAGTTGAAGAAGAGCACAATGCCCATGTCTATCTATGCTCAACAACAAAATCACATCTTATCTTTCAGAAAGGACTATTGCAGGAACTGCACAAATCAATGTTTCCCACAATGCACAAAGAGCTGAAAACATGAGCATTGCATGACTCTTATCACTCTCCAATAGCAAGTTGAAGAAGAGCACAAAGCCCATGTCTTTATCTTTCTCTATGTCTCTGTCTCTGTGCTCATTAACTAAATCAGATCTTCTCTTTCAGAAAGGACCCATTGCAGAAAATTGGGCAAATCCATGCTTCCCTCAATGGACAGAGAGTTGAAAACATGAGAATTTGGAGCTGAAACAGGAGGAACTGAGAGAGGGGGGGAGAGGTGGGGATTGTAGTGAGCTTACCCACTGTGAGGACTGCGAGTTTCTCTCACTGGAGTGGTAGACATGGCGCTTTCCTGTAGTGGGTTCCCACGCTTCTGCAACACCAAGGTCTGTGAAGAAAGAAGAGGAGGAGGAGAACAGGATTGCTGTTTTGTGGGTGGTGGTGGTGGTGGTGGTGGTTCGTTTCGAGCATGAGTCACGATAATAGGAGTCGTGCAAGCAGTACAAAACACGCATGACGGCATAACCTGAGTCATGTCCTTCTCAGTAGAAAGCGGACAAAGTGGAAACGGACAAAGCGGAAATGGACCACAGTGGGGCCTAGGGGTGTGGTGCCTTGGAATTAGGGTTTCGAGACACTGTTTTGTTTGAAAGTAGCTGCGAGAAGAGCACACGAACAACACGAGAAGAAGAAGCAGAAGAAGAAGAATAGAGAAGAGAAGAGAAGAGAAGAGACAGCAGCATCGAGAGCTTGGAAACCATGAGCAGGGGATCTGGAGCTGGATATGATCGTCACATCACCATCTTCTCGCCAGAGGGTCGGTTGTACCAAGTGGGTATGTGTTTGTTATTCTCTTGCCCATCTCTGTCTGTCTGTGTGCCTGTTCGATCTCTCTCTTTCTCGAGCTTCCGCCTGACTGCTTGGTTCTGTGGGTTTTTTTGGGCGGGGGCGGGTTTCAGAATATGCCTTCAAGGCAGTGAAGGCAGCAGGAATAACCTCGATCGGTGTCCGTGGCACAGACTCAGTATGCTTTGTGACTCAGAAGAAAGTCCCGGTATGTTTGCAAACAGTAGGTACTTGGTTACCTATTTCAGTTTCTCCTTCCTTTTGCAAGACACACAGAATTTGGACCTAACCCAATGGTTGGTGCGAGTATGGATATGGCAGGACAAATTGCTTGATCAATCAAGTGTGAGCCATCTCTTTGCCATCACAAAATATATTGGCCTTCTTGCCACTGGCATGACTGGTGAGTAAAATTATGTATACAGCTCACTATGCACCATAAGAGGTGTTGTTCTTTCTTTTTACTTCATCAAATTGGGCATCATCTTCTTGAGGTGAATTGTTCATAAATAAGAGGCCATTATTCTTTACATGTCCTTCATATTGGCTGTCTGTGTGTGCATGCATTGGAATGCAGCGGATGCAAAGTCATTGGTGTCACATGCACGCAGTGAGGCAGCTGAGTTCAAGTTCAAACTAGGTTATGAGATCCCTGTTGACTACCTTGCAAAGCGGTAAGCTGTTCATTCATCTGGTAACATCTGTCATGGACAATTTGGTCATTCATTCCATTTTGAATCTGTGGATTTCAGTGTGTGTATATGCTATGACAGTTTGATCAAGTTGGATGGACACTTATAATGCTCATCTTTGTGGTGGGGAATTGCCAATGGGAGCAGGCTTGCTGATCGGTCACAAGTATATACTCAGCATGCCTACATGCGGCCTCTTGGAGTTGGTGAGTTTCTTTTTCCTCTCTTTATGCAAGACAGGTTGATTGCAGGCTCTGATTTGAGCTTTCCCAGTTTTTTGAGATGGTATTTTTGTCTAACTATTGTGAGGGACAGTCAACAGTAGTTTTCAATTTGGGCATGGAACTTTGAGAATCTCATGCACAGGGATAATCACTAGTGAGTGAAACTGTAATTTATGGAGGTTTGTACACTTGGAGCTTCATGAACTACCAGACAGATGGCCTGTGAACTTGAAGTTTTAGGGTTGTGGGTTATAGCTAGCACCTGTAAACTGTTATTCGTGCTTTTGATGCAGCCGCAATGCTTATTGGCATTGATGATGAATTGGGACCTCAGCTGTATAAGTGTGATCCAGCTGGCCACTTTGTTGGTTACAAGGTATCTCTTTCTCATGAATTTCTTTCTGCTGTGTCTTGCAGTCTCTTCTATGTGGGAGGGATGACACTGTTGAGCTTCTTTGCTTTAGTGGTTATGCTCTTGAGAAATTTGGCCAGTCAATGTTCAATTTCCATTGTGTTTGAATTTCATGTAGGAATCTAAAGAAGTGTGTAAATCAATCTTCTGCAGGCAACCAGTTCAGGCTCAAAGGAACAGGAAGCTGTGAACTTCCTTGAGAAGAAAATAAAGAATGACCCTCAACTCTCTCAGGATGAGACAGTGCAAGTAAGCTATCACCCACAGGTTTGATAGGGTCCATAGGATAGAACAGTGCAAGTAGGCTGCTGCCCCCCCTATCCAAGTCATTCAGGCATTAGATCAGGTCCAAGTTGAAGGTTTTTATTTGCTGTCAAGCTGTGATATAAGTGGGAAGAAAACTGGAGTCTTATGAATGTTGAGCAGGGTTGTGCAGGGACAATGGGATGCTTTTAAGAGAACTGTGTGTGCTGTGACCTTGTTGTGGCCATAAAGACCATGCCCGGTTCGGAGAAGAGTCAAGAGAGATGGAGAGAATTAAGATGAGGAGTTTTATGTTTATCATGTTGGAGAGATTGCTAATTTTATTCTCCTTTTTTTGACACACGTGCAACAGACTGCCATCTCAGCTCTGCAGTCAATTCTGTTGGAGGACTTCAAGCCCACTGAAATTGAGGTAAAGAAGCTGTGATAAATCTGAACTCTAGTTGGCTTCCACTGCAACTAAGCTACCCACCCAATGCCTGAAACCTGCAGATGGTTTTGGAAGGAAGGAACTTGTGCATAAAGAACTCAACTCTTAAGATATCCAACTCTGGTTTTGGTCCTGTTTTAGTTGGCACAATGTGATAGCAAGCCAATCTAGACAATGCTTCTTGTATACTAGAGAGCCACCTGCCACAGTACGTCGGTTCTGCAATTAACATCCATTCAAACATGTTCACCTAAGAAAGTTGCTCTGCAAAGTAAGTTATGATCCCTTCATAGCTAGGGAGGCAGACCTGTGCAAAACAAGGGATCCTGGGCCTGTCATGTGAGCTCTGTTGGAGGATATTTGAAGCTGGTATACTGGAGTACCACAAAATGTATTGCATGCCATATCCTGACGGCAAGGCTAGAGGTCAAACTGCTGTTAGAACATTGTGTAGAGGACTTCCTTTCTAGTCAGCTTAATGAACTTTAATGCAATAGAGTGAGGAATTTTCCATAAGATCTGTCTGGAAATCAATCAAAATCAAGTGATATCCCAGAACACATCATTGCTTCAAATTCCTTGTATATATGTTGTGGCACTGGCCAGAGTTGCATCCTTGGACTAATTTATTGGTGGGTGTAATGTGCATGTGGTGTGGCAGGTTGGAATAGTCAGTAAGGGCAATCCACACTTCCGTGTTTTGACAACGGAGGAGATTGATGAGCATCTAACAGCCATCAGTGAGCGTGACTAGGACCTTTTTGCTTCTTTATTGTCTCTATGACATGGAGATGGTTTTTGGTCACAGTTTTAGACTTGGATTAATGATTCATTTGCTGCTGACAACCACTTATAAAGGAAGAATGGTTCACCGACTTGCTTGTCTTTAAGGTGAGGCAAGAATATCAGTGGTTAGTGCAGTTCCTGTAGGTACAGTATTCTCAGGTACATGGTATATAGGTGTAGTGCCAAGTGTCTGCTGTGGTTTGAGATGCTATAGAAGTGTTGGCAGTGGATACGACTTGTGAATTGCCAACTATTTGCAATTTGTGTCAACAACAAGCTGGTTAAATCTCCAAAGAGTAAACTGCATTATCTCAATTGTTTATTCTTGTCTATCCTCTATTGTAACCCCTCATGTGGGCTATGGCTGTAATTTCAACTAGTTTGCACCATGTGAACCCAATGATGAGCTATTGATCACAAATGAGATTTGGTGTTCCAAGGCCAAAATACTCTTTGATCATTTAGTGCTTCTCTGGAAAAATTCTTTTGGTATAAGAAGACTTTAATCAAAAGGATTGCAAGGGTTCCTCCCAAGCATTACAAAAGAGATTCCAACCATATTAAAGGCTTACTATTTATGTTGGCTGTGGAATTCAGATTCCAAGTTGGCCACCCATCCATCTCAAGTTCTTTATTTTCAGCCCAAGTTGCTTACCTTTGAAATTCAGGAAGTGGGACCTCCTGTATTCAATGTCCCATGCACAACTTAAAACATTGGAGCATTGTTTCAACTATAAAGAATTGAACTTGATAAATAAATACATCTTCTCACATGAGAAGTTAGAACCAGTAAAAGAGAGGCAAGGAAAATGTGAAACATCTTCAAAGTCTTAGAATTGAAAGACTCCGAATAAATCATGAGCACAAGGAGAAAGTTGAGAAGCATTTCAGCAATACAATACAGGCAACGGCAAGGTGCAAGCTTATGTATATAATTGGGGAGTTTTGGGGGAAGATGAAATAATGGTTTTTGAAAAAGGTACCTCAATGAGATGCTTAGAGGGTTTCCACTTTAGACTGGTTGCAGCAAGATTCAAAGGATTGTCATTTATCAATCATTCAATGACAAAACACACAATAGTCAAGAGACAACAGAATTCAACAACAATTGGAACAAATCTCACGAAAGCTGTCTTTATTCTATTCAACCAATTGCGACTTGATACAGAGCAGAAATTGAATACTAGCTTAAAATCAACCTTACAAGGTAGGCATATAATAAGAAAGCTCAGTACCCAACACATTGTAGAATGTACAGAGGTATCAACGGAAATTACACCTAGTTTTCTTACTAAACCTTTGGTACAGAGGAAAGCTAGGTTGGTAATTTCCTTAGATAGACTTCCCTAAAACTGTGGAAAGATTTTTAAAACTTTGCAATTTACCTTCATTGCAAAAATGCATGTGACCATGACATACATGTCATGTTTGTCCTGCACATATGTGAAATCTGTGTGAGAGCGCAAATGCAGAGACATCTGGCTCAATCTGGGCAGGACCCAAACAATATGGTGGCCCCTAAAGAAGCACCTGACATAAAGGGCTACAATGACTATGCCTAGAGTTTCAATGATTGAGAAACAGATTCAAAGCTTCTGGGAAAAGGAGCCCACTAGCAAGAAGTCACCATCTAGTTTCAACAGAAACCATGGATAAGAAATTCAACCCTGAAAGGTCCAAATCTCCAAACATACTCGAAATTGCCTCATTTGGGAGCAAGTCAAGAAATGAGTGATTTCATCACTGCAGCTCTCCAACAGGTGCTTCGCTGAGCCATAGATGATGGATGAAATCATATAGGTTTCCACTTACGCTCACCTGTTATCCCAATTCAACACAGAAAGAAAAAACTCAACACATGAGGCATACGTGTACATACTTGGAACTGCTGACCTTCAACTGTTCAGGGAAAGCCCATAAACCCAATTGCAACCTCAGAAACTGAAAAGACCCATGAAAATTTTGATCTTGGATTTCTGATTACCAGCCACTAGACTGTCACAAGAAACCTACTAAACTGACTCAGAAAATTAAACCAGGTACAATGAGCATCAAAACAGACTACCAGTCTCCGATAATAGTGGCATGAGTTAGAGACCTTGAAAGGGGTGGGGTTTAGGGCACGCAAGTGGTCGGAGCGCATTGCAGAAATTTGTTCCATGCAATGCTTTTTCACCTCTTCTAGACTTGGCAGTTTCTCCCTCCGCACTGCCATTTACCCTCACTCATGAGAAACACTTGAAAGGGGACATTGAGAGTTGCTCACATCAAATCAACAAAACAGCTCAACACAAAGTTTAAATCCCCTATTCCCCTCTTTCTGCATCTCCACACTATGTGTGTGCACTAAGACCTCACATGAACAACCCAATGGTTGCACTCTGATCAAAATTGAAATGCATGATCTGGATGCAATGAGTCTTTTCTGTATTACCACATAAACAAAAAATGCATGATTTCAAATGTCAGTCAAAGGCACCACCTATGTTGAGAAAATTCAATTCTATTTGTACAAGAATCCACAGATGGAAAAGCTCACCAGGTTTTGCTGCCCAATAGCATTTATAAAGAGGCTCCACACGGGTAGGAACCACATATGCTCTCTTGGACTCAACAAATGGATGATGACACAAAATCCGCTCTCCTGGCTACTTCAATGTGTACCCACAATTTTTTTCCAACAGACTCAACTCAGAAAGTGCAGCCGCACTACAGCTTTATTGCCACAAACAGACTGCTAAAGTAAGTAACCAAGCTGAAGACTGCAATTTTGATCCAAGTCTGAAAACATGTCAGAGTGAGAGTTGGTCTGAATAGGCAGTCCCTTTTCTTATTTGATTATATCACAACAAAGATCAAGAGTTTTGGGTACTACAAAAGAGCATCAATTACCTAGTAATGCACCAGAAACTGTTTATGGCAATCAAACTACAATCATTTGAATGACACATGAAGGTTTACAAGAATTACCTGGGGCTGCACTTCATTTTCTCCAATCATGAGATCCACCAAAGGTACACCTTCTCTACCATACAGCCGAAAACATTTTTTCTTGCATGGTATTGTCACCTGTAAATTCCCGCACTCCCTTCCATCATTCCCTTTATTTTCATCCTCCCTGCTGTTTATTATACCATTGTGCAGTGCACCTTTCCAAAACTGAAGATAAGGGGAAGAAGTCATGAAAAGGAAAGGGGGAAAGAAAGAAGAGACATGGCTTAACAAAGTTTATGTGCTAAGATAATCTGAGAAATGGAACAGGTTGAAGTTGTCCATAGAAACAGACGAGAACAGCATTGGACGATTCATGCCAATAAATAAAGAAATGCATGAAGCAGAAATACCACAAAACAAGGAATGAAGACTTGGGTACAACCTTATTCGGATCTTCTGAAAGTTTTATTCGGGGATGCCCATTGATTTCCACCAATTTGTACACACAGCCGAGTGCAGGCTGAGAGAAACATGTGACCAAATGGGTGCCTATTCCAAATGCATCCACCTCATGTCCCTACATCTCCAAACATCACCTCCCCAGAAACAATTAAGAACTGTTACATGTGGTCCACAAAAACATCTTGTGGGTGCAACCAAGAGTACTAAAGAATAGATCTTCACATGCCACGATATGAACAAGAGACAATTGAAAAAATACACTTTCTCATACACATGATCTGCCACACCACATCCGTCAATTGCATGACATTTGGGGGTTCTATACTGTGTAAAAATATACAGAGAAAGCAGTACAAGGGTTGAGAGAACTAGTATGGACTAACCTGCTTATTGAGGGCATCCAGAGTGGCTTCATTTATGTCATTACTAGCAACAATAACAAGTTTCCCAAATCCCGCAACACCAAACTCCTTTTCAACCAAATGGAAGAACTTGCGTGTCTCTATAGAAAAATATGAAAGGTCACCTGAGTCCAATCGAATCCCAAGCGCTTTGTACCTGTCAAACCCCACAAGAAAAAGGGTCAGAACTCAAAACTCCACAGAGACATTGAGAGAGATGAAATTGTCAGTCAGATGTCACATTCTAAGTAACAAACATAAATCCTCACATATGTGTCTAGTTTGATCATGTGCTGCAGCCTGACACATCTCTAGCCTGTGAGTGAGATGCATACCCAAGTTCATGGAGAGCAAGAGCAACAGCACAAAAGTTTGGAAGACCGCTTCTCAAGACCTGTAATAACACTTCTCATTATTCCCTACACACACTGAGACTCTGACAGAAATAAAAGGCCATACCTTATTGATTATGTTACAAGTGTAGCTGCTGTAAGCATGATGTACAAACCAGAACAGAAATCAGCAAATCTCAAATCTCAAGCCTTCCTGAACTCTGATGGCATTCAGACCAGTGATGTGGTCATCGGACAAATGTGACCCTAGTGCAAGAAGCCAAGACAGGGGAAGGAGGGTGAGAGCAAATAGGGTTTAGGGTTTACATCATAGGTGTCAACGAGAGCTTGGAAAGCTGTAGGAAATGCAAGGGCATAGGAGGAAAAAGCAGCCAGTTCACTAGGATTGGTCTCATGGAAGTAACTTCTTAGTGATGGCTTGTCCTGCGGCACAACAAATGGTTAAAACTGCAGTATCAAGTACACTACAGAACATGTGCACTTTCTAATGGCAGCTGAAAACTGCAAAGTTCTGAACTCCTTTTCAGCTAGAGTTTTCATCTCAGGTTTCAGCTCTCTGACTGGAGGAGATCTTGGAAAAGTTCTGAAAACCTGAACACTTGATGTATGCCACCACCATATACAACAATGGCTACTTTAGAATTGTCTGGAACTTCAAGAAGCTACGCAGCTTCAGGGACTATAAGGGGACTGCAAACATTTGCCATTTTTTGGGTTTGCAGTTCTTGGAACATTAACAGACAACTGAGATCACCTTTACAAGGTTGGAAACTTCAGGAGCATAGGCTTAAAAAAGAGAATATCATGAACCTCCTTCATATGACAGAATCCTGAGATCAAAGTAATCTGCTGTTACACTACACCTGAGAAAAGAAAAGATACCTGCATCTGCCTGAGCCAGAGTTGTGTAAGATGGACAAAATCTTCACATATTTTCCCTCCTTTTGCATGTGGCAGTGATCTTTTAATGATCTCATCAAAACCCTGCACAAGGTGTAGGCAACAGGAGTTATGAACATCCGGACTTAATGATGGATGTTATCAATAGCCCCCTTCATCTCTTGACTTTTGGTCTGAATCCCACTAAACACTAGATCCAGTCCTGTAAGCACTGAAAACAGAAGGGAAAGTCAAGAATCTCAGCATGGAAACAAACTAAAAGGGAAGGAGATCATTATATACTTGCCATAAATGAGCTCACAAAAGCATGAGAATGTGTTCCCCGAACAGGAATTCCAAAGAGTCTCCCTGCCTCCACATTGCTGCCATGAAATCCCAAAAATCACAAACACCCAATCTCCTAGAATGAATTTTTTTGTCACAATTTTTTTTGGTATACAATGCGTAAAGAACAATGAACCATACATGATCACTTTTACCTGGTTGCATCAAATCCTCCTATGTAGCAATATTTGGATGCACTGATACCTCCATCTGGTCCCTGTATCACGGACAGCCACCATATACTCTCTCATATTGTTTCTCTGAATGGTTATCTTGTCTGGTTAGCCATAAAACCTCAAAAACAGCCTTGAAACCCACAAAGACATCAACAGAATGGTGACAGAAGGTCACAGAAACCGATAGTACCATAGAAGCAGTGGCACAGAGAAACAAAACCCATCACAACGCCATCAATTGATCATGATCCTGGAGCTATGAACCCATATTCAAGGTCATCAACATGAATTAGCCTGTAGCAAACACAAGAATTGTTGAAGGGAGAAAAAAAGTTGCCTGGGCACGACGCAACCCAAATTCAAGCAACATTTTGTCCTTTCCTGCCACACAGCGGTGCCTTGCTGCATTAGTTGCCACCAATGATGCATAATTGACAAGTGTCAAAAAAGTGGTCTCCAAAAGCTGTGCCACCTGTCACACCCATGAAGACATTCATATGGTAAGCCTAGTTCCAGAATCCCAAGGCCAAGCATGAGCTCCCATTCAGTAATACCCAATGTTCTGTCAAAAAGACTAAGGAGTATGGTTGTATGGGGACATCTCCTAATTGAGTGCAAAGCATGTGGGGACCTTGTGCAATAAAGATAGCAGTGTCATGCTTACCAAAAGGGGCCCTTCCACTCTTATCAAAGGAACTCGTGGGAACACTACAGAGCCTTCCGGCATTGCCAAGATCTCAACATCTGAGCAATCAACACTTGCCAAGTATGAAAAGAAACCCTCCTGCAAAACCCCAACAGTTGGTACATCTGTCATTGTTGTTAAACTGTCGCATCAACACAAATCACAGAAGCATCAGTTTCACCCTTCATGTGCGTGTGGTCATTCTAGCAACTGACAATCCTAGAAGACACAGAAATTCAGGTCCAAGATGACTCCAGAAGAACCATGATGGCAAGTCCATCTTGAGAATTTCGAGTCCGAAATCTTTCATTGACTCAAACAACTAGCAAAGAGTTGAATGGTAAGTTTATCACAAGTGCAACCTTGAACAAGAACAGGGAAGGCATATTGTTGAAGCTAGCTGTAATATGTTGTTTTCTTTTTCATTACCCTCCAAAATCTGTGGACATGATCTGGAAAGCCTGCTATGACCTCAGGGTCTCATACTAGGGATTTCTCCTTCAAGGGTGGGTGGGACTCTTGGATATTCCCAAAAGCAACAAGAGAGATGTTTTATGAAATGAATCTATGAGATTGCAGAAAAGATACATATCCACTGACCTCACAAGTGGGAGGTAAAACAGTCCGAAGAAATGATATATCGTCCTTCTTAAACCGAAAATTTGCAGCAAACCGTATGCACTCTTCTAGCCCAGCAAAGACTGTGTACTCTCCACCAAATGGATTCTTGCGGTGTAACAAGTCAAACCTGCACATGTCATGACAAAGTCCCACCCATTAAAAAACTCCTTTGATGAAATCCTTCAAGTCTTTGCAATTCCCTGAGACCTGAAAGCATGGTCCCAGAACAAATATTCCACACTTGGTTTGTATCAGAACAAAAATTGGTATGGTCTCCTCTGTATCGGAACAGAAATTTGTATGATCCCTGTATCAGAACAGATATTGTTGACCCTTTGGAAAGGAATTTGCAATTTCAGGTCTTTGTGAATTGAGCATCAAACCTCAATTCAAAGCACAACAGTTAGAAGAAATTGGTTTTAATTCAGAATTTATTTTTGTTGCAGTTTCCAAACATCGGTAGCACCATGAGCTTTCCCATTTCAGAAATGTGAACATGTGATTTTCTGGTTCCACCAAAAAAACAACCTCACAGAAGAAAGATAGACTTATCTCTCAGCACCCTAAACTTGCTGACTTATGAATGAAACAAACACAACACAAACTGGTGCAGAATTAGGGCTGCCTACCACAAAGCACTGAGAAAGAAAAAGAGACACACAAACTTCTTCCAACTCAGTGTTTGTTTGTTGGATGCTTTGCTTCAATCAGAAATATATCCAATAAAAGAAAACAAACGCAGATAAGAGGAGATGATCAAAGGAAACAACGGCAAAGGTGGATTACAGATTCAGAGACCAAAAGGGTCAAAAAAAAAAAAACTACAAAAGGCGCAGAAGAAGAATGCCAACAAGAACCCATCATAGAGATCAATTCTTACATACTAATGTCGCTTGCAGGAACAGAAATTCCATGCAGACAGATACAATACAATTGGGGAAGAGACAGAGAGAGAAGGAAGGGAAAAAGAAAGATGGGTGGTTTACAAGATCCTTACACAGCTCGGTCATTGTGTTTGCCAGCTTTCCAGTAAGCATAAGCCATGGTGATCTGATACATATCAGTGAGCAAAGCAGTGACCATGGGGTCAGTGGGAGGCCCCGGAAATGATGATCTCCTCCCATCCTCCTCCTCCTCCATCATCATCCTCACTGCCACTTGCCCCTGCTTCTTCTTCTTCTTCGTTTCCAGGCTCACCATCTCTTCTCCCACTCCTCCTTGCACACACTCTTCCAAGCTTCCCGAAAAATCCTTCACTCCTTTCTCCACCTGACCCTGCAACAGCAGCTGCTGTAAAGCAGAGCTGGAATTCCACGCTGCCATTATGCTCCAAATCTCTCCAACACGGGTCCACCACTCTCAGCAATTCCCTCACAGACACACACACACACACACACACTCTCTCTCTCTCTCTCTCTCTCTACTACAACTATTCCAGTATTGGAAAAACCCAAACCCGGACTCTGCAGAGTGAAGGTGGAATCTTTCAAGCTTTTACAAAACATGAATGATATTTTCGTCTCGAATTCGAGCACCCAATTCGCGATCTGTCGATTACGAGCCGCTCGCGGAAGATGAGAGGATGTGGGTCATACTGGAAGCCGCAAATGTCTACTGCAACAAGACATTTTTCTTCTTCTTTTGTTCTCATCATAGCGGGTGAGCGAGTGAGTGAGGAAGCAAAGCAAAGCAAAGCAAAGC
>Ga0116228_10002587_pt1 | contig 15705 bp, 14 predicted proteins | sample S1TSphfallax_2_FD_89694 | JGI IMG/M metagenome (GOLD analysis project Ga0116228, IMG submission 89694) | Host-associated microbial communities from peat moss isolated from Minnesota, USA - S1T2_Fc - Sphagnum fallax MG | ecosystem: Host-associated > Plants > Peat moss > Unclassified | place...
ACACCATAGAGGGGAACACCTAGGGAAAAACACGAAGGATAAAAACAAAAACCAAAAGAGAAAATGTTACAAGCAAACCATGTTCTTTTCTCACTTTGATCGGGCTGCGCAGCAACTGGTGAGCAAACTCATATGGGAAAACAAACAAACTTCCCCTTCACCCTTTCACATTTGGACAAACAATGAGAGCTCATAATGTCAGGTAACTTTTTTTCTGATACGATTTGGGGTTTTCATTCTAGCAAATGGATGCCATATACAACAAACATCCAAGGAGGATTATATACAGAGCCCTGACTGCACACTTTTGCCTCATTTCAAAAGACAATCTTTTACTGATTTTGATACTAAATTCAAATTTTGATCTGTCCAAAAACATGTAGGCAATGTAGCAGACATTACTACTCTTGGCCTACACCCATACAAAGGGGCATAGTCCATCAAATGCTATGCAATCACATACCTATCCGACCTGTGCAAAAATTTGTTGCACCTTCGAGTCCAACTGGCCAAAACTTTGTCTTTTAGACTCCAGCCAACAGTCTGACTCTCTGCTTGACAAAGCTTCAAGATTTTGTTCATCCTCCTGCCTTCTTATCAACAAGCAGCAGTTTTTACTTTCATACTCTTGCAAAGTACGATAAGGGGCAAAACACAAGGGCCATAGAGCAAGGAACATGTTACTGAGAAAATCAATGTTAGCAGAAATCAACCCATGAATCAGAGGGGTAATTAGCATGGACTGTAGTATATGCTGGAGGGGAGCCAGCATGATAAGTTTGAGAAAAGTTGGCACAAAACTTCATTGCTCCTAGTTCCCAATCCTGCCGCTCTTCTTGCCAACAAGAAGCCGAGAGATTTGAAGGCCTCGGCTAAATGCTTCATTGTAGAGGATGCGGGTTTGCATAGCTTGGAACCCTGGCAGCCATGAGAGGATTGCAACAGGTGCCATAACTATCATGCCCATGCCCAAATCATATAAGCGTGCCACAGCCTTAACTGTTCCCCATATGCTGGAGTTATCCAGAAAGGGTCTCCGCAGGACCAAACAAATTTGTAGAATTCCCCACCCAGTGGGTATAAAAGCCAGCAGACTCGTAATGAGGTCAAGTACCCTGAAATTAGTCACAAAGAGCAGCACTACAATGATTGCCACAATCAGCACAATGACAATGGCTTGAATAGCACGGTACAAGCCATGGCGCTTAGCAGCAAAACGCTCATTTGCACTGGAGAGTACGTAGTGCAATCCTCCTGCTACAAGCATATAACTCCAAGATATGAGATAAACAAAGATACTTTTGCTTCCATTAGCAATTCTCAGATGATAGACGATGCCATATTGGAAGAGAAAGAACCGCAGATCAAGAACAATTTCCAAAAGCTTGCCCCACATGCCAGTGGTGCGAAAATGAGATTGTTCCTCTTCCCACCAAACCTCCCAACTCTGCTCCACTTTAACAAAGATATCACCTTTGAACCACAGCCACTGCATGAAGTCATCAAAGTCTTCAACTGTTTTCAACCAATCAAAGCCTGATGGGTTGAAAACAAATGGGGCCATAATCCATGTAAGTGCCAAAAACCAGCTAGTTATGGTGACAAGGATATAAGTTGCAGATGAGGTTGCACTACCATAGGCCTCATACACTACGAGCAGCAATATAAGCTCAATTCCTTTTGTGAAGTGACTTCTTGAATACAGCCTGTAGTTCTCTGCAAATTTCTCGTGCTTGACCACAAAGCCACGTCCTGTTGCCCTGTACTGCATATGCAAACAAGTACAGTTTCAGTATCCAATGCAACTGAGTAGCTCAGTCATCTCCAGGAAGAGGCATGTACCCTGGTACTCTCAAATAAGAGGTGCTGGGATATATCAAGTAGCTGTAAACACATATGCAGAAAACAAAATTTGATATATGTCCAGAACAAATCTACTGGGAAGTAAAGAAGAAGAGTCAAGTTGAAGACACCTTTGCGCCACCATGTAGGAGGGTGCGTCCAAAGTAGTGCATACGCGTGCCCATTGAAAAGGTGAAGAAGACAGATGCAAGCTGCAATTGCATAGTTATCATGTCCCACAAGGCAGTTGTGAAGCCATGTTCTAGAGCAATCTCCACAACCATGGGCAGAATAGTGAGCAGACCCAACTGTACTACAAGCTGCTGGTTCAAGGCAGCTGTCAGTGCCTTGTTGGCAAGAGCATTCTTGCCAGTTGTTAGTGAAGCCTCAATGCCGCTCAATGCCAAGTACACACGACCCCAGAGGAAGACAAAGACTGTGAGCACAACAATCATGTTGCTGATAAAGAAACCAACTGTTGTATAATAAAATGAGAGCATGCGAAAGAAATCCAGGCGATGACCAAGACGATACACATCTCGACTCAACACCTGCTCTCCATTGCCACTAGCCACTTTTGCTTCAAACATAGCTATTTGGTTAAGCCCCACATCCCTTCCCTTCCCAGCCTGCACAATTAAATCAGAGTTAACTAATGCAGTTTGAGTTCATTCATCATCACTTACAATTACTTTCAATCTTCATTGTTTTCTATACTGTGTAAAGCTCCTATCTGTAATATGCAAAATTGCACTTACTACAATGTCTCCAACCCAAATTAAAGGGTAAAAGCATTCCTGCCATATGGTTCTGGGTAATAGAATACTTCTCAAGACTAAGAAAACACAAGCATGAAGGCAAGTTCACCTGGATGTACTCATGATGTGTAACAGTACCACCCCGCAAGGTACAGTTAAATCCAGCAAAGATGTCTTCACTAATATTGATAGTACGTGATGCTTTGCTGATACCCCCACGACTTATAAACCATAGGCGATCAAAAACATCAGGATGACCATAATGCATACGAATTTTCAAAGGATTGGCAAGGACACGTTGGCTGAGGGTCACAAATACTGTTTCCTGAGCTGACATAAACCAGGCCAGTGACGACACAGATCCAGTAAAAACATGCTCTCGAACTCCCAAGATCGTGGGCTTTCGGATTCCATGAAATGTCCTGAACTCTTGAAGCAGGTTCCTCATCTTGATTGTTTCCTCAAAATAATGCTCCTGTTCAACAAACCACATATAAGTGACACAAATCTGATCAAGAAATTGAACTGGATTGCAAGTATAGAGCAACATATATCACCAACTGCAACATCCAACATGCAATCAAGTGAAATGGCCAAACATGTCCCTTGGATAGTACGTGTGTCAAATGAATGTCACAAGTGGACTAATAAGTCTGCAGGAATACATTAGGCACTAAGGTACAACTTGAAACAAGCAAGAGTTTGATTATCAAACTAAATCCTTAAGATTTCAAAGCAAACAAAATAGAATGAGACTCATTGGAATGGTATCTACAAAGAAATGACTCATCTTCAAGAGCTCATAGCTTTTGACTCTGCTGAAGTGAATACAACTATGATATTGCAGAGAAAACTCCACAACAACACTTTGAAGGTAATGATTGTGTCAATTCCAGGAAACCAAAACTAACATGACCAGAATGAGTGCAGTCATAAACATTATGAGTGCCACACACAAAGTATCAACCAATCACAATCACCACAAATGGCATTAACTAGCTGCCATGACCACCCAGTGACTTCATCAGCTCCCAACAATGGGTGTAAATAACCATATGACAATCTGCCCTATCTTTCAGGCAAATGATCATTATAGAAATCTGTGTCCTGAATTTTCTGTATTTCCATAAGCAACAGGAAGACTTGGTAATGATGTTGGCTAGTACCCAGAGACATGACCAACAAAAAAGCCAACAAAGCTGCAACAAGCTTGTGATGGCAAGCTTTATTTTAGTTTAGCTTGCCCTGTACAAGCAAGTAACTAAAGTGAATAGAACATCTCCAACATCAGCACTATACAACCTGACAACCATATCTCCAACACATTACCTGGTTCATGTCTATGGTCTGTACAGCATCACCTCTAGTGAAAATGATAGCATGGTTCTGGTTCTCAGGCTTTCCTTCTCCCAGCTTCACAGGCCCAGGTAGCTCAATCCGGTATATTTCCACCTCCCGTTGTTTCACTGGGTCATACTTTACCAGAACAGAATAAAACTTCTTGGACTCCCTTCCTGTCCTCACTTCATCAACATAAGCAATTCGCAATGCTTTGTATGTCTTCATCAGGTGCAAAATATCATCTGCACGGTTATCCTTTTGAATCTTCTGGGCTCCATAGATTTGGCAAGTCACCACATATGTAAATTTCATAGCAGCATTAGCAAGATCCATTTCTTTTTTTTTGACTCTGTTTAGCTCAGTAGCTTCATTGTCAGAGCCAATAGAGCCTATGGAGCCCATGGAGCCCATGGAGCCCATACTATTCATACTAGAGCCCCGTTCCAACAAATCTCTAATCCCCAGCAGCTCCACTTCTGCAGCTGTGTCCAAGAAAGCCTGTAACTCGAGTGCCCTGCAAAGAGAATGTCGTTGTAGCATACTTGAGAAAACAAAGATATTTTAGGAAACTACAACATCAATTGATTCAAGATGATCACGTACAAGAATTTAGTAGAATTAATACCAGGCAATAACTTCTCCTAGAAGCACTCATATTTCTGTACCACAAGAAGAAATGTGGAGTCCATGGAGGTCACCTACTGCATACACACATCAAATCCTTTCACCAGGAGTTCTTGGATGGAAACAGACCTTTCATAGTACATCATTCCCCTCACAGTACGTGCAAGTGTCTGTCCACGGTAAGAAGCCCACATTCGAAGTTCAAAGGCATCATCATCCCATAACTTACTCTCATTCAGGGGTATTTTATTCATCCGCTCCAGAAAGTTATCCCATTCATCTGCAAGTAAGGTATGCATGCATAATGTGAGGAAGATACCACCATTATATGCAGAAAGCTGGTATACAATTATATATGTAATTTCCTGTTCAAAGATACCTGGGAAAATTTTCTGGAGATAAAACACAATATGTACACCATCCTCATTTTCTTCTTTCAACTGCTGTTTGCTGAATATAACTTCCTCGCTGTAGTAAGGGGTCAGGACACTGAAGGCCAACATCTTCTCAACCTGAAAGCCAACCCACAGTATATGGAGATAATGAGGAAACTCAAAATATTCAGAACATTCAACAGAAGACTGAATAATCTCACAGAGCTGACATTAGACAGATTAAACCATCAACAATGAGCACCCATGTTCTAACAGTTTGCACACTACATCATCCATCCCAGTCACCAGCAAACTTCATGCAAGATACCAAGGCCGTCACAAGCCTGCTGAAGACCTATCTGAATGTCAAGGGCATAGGACATTGCATAATCTCACAACCAGGGTCTGGAACAAAACCTGTGGAGCGCGTGGCATAGTCATGAAGAGGGAGTTACAAAAGAAGGAAATACGACGCCTGGCCTCCAGACCTTTTGGAACATTAAGTAGCGCATCTGTGGTGCTGAGGGAAGTGTGCAAACGCCTAAGTTGTTTGAAGAAGGCTTCTTCGTCACTTGCAGGTAGGTCTACTGCCTCCATGAAGAGAAGCACCTCAGCATCACTTTGTGAAGTTGAGGGGTGTTCCCTCAAGTTCTCCAGCACACTAGAATCATATGGAAAGTCTTGCACAAGTTCTTCATACAAGTTCTGCAAGGCATCCACCACCTAGACAGCAGAAAGCAGCATTTGATGAGACACTGAAGTTAGTGGTATGTTCAAAGAAGCAATTCAGACAAAGAAACCACAATCACCATAGACTAGAATTATCACCTTCTGCAAATCTTTTGAGGTAGGCTTTTTTAACAGCACATCAATCAAGTCCAAAATACGTGCATGCACTTCAGGCAATGCACGCAATGAGAAAGTGCTTGTGAACCGCCCTTGGATCCTAGATGCGTCAATTTCCTCAAAAATGGATGAGAAGATGGCAAACTCATAAGAGTCATTCTTGATTATTCTTCTCATAACATGCTTCATAGTTTCATAGCACTCTATGACTGCGCACCGCCGGTACTCAGTCTTGCAAATGATTTTCCAGACAGCAGCATCATCACCACGACTATACTTTACTTCCTCCAAGGCAAGCAAAACCTGCACCCACAAAATCATCATGAAACATCCATTGAAGACTGCCTGCACCAGAGCCTAGAGGTCTTCCAAAAGTCACATGACCAAAAATCTATTTGTAAAGGTACTCCCATTAGAGAGAGAGAGAGCAGTAACCTGATTGGCTAACAATGTTGAAGGCCATTGGAATACAGTTAGTCTCCGCCATGGTTCAGAAGGGATCTCCAGAAGCTCTAGCTCTCTGTACTCATAAACCACCAATGACACTGATGAGGTTGAACGATGATTGACCTGTGCCATAGAAATATGAAGAAAAATAGATGAAGAGAGTTCCCAATGTCAAAGTATGCAACAAACTACTACAATCAGCCTAATTTACATGTGCGAGCAGCATGCCCAGTCTAGTCATTGTCAGAGCTCTACAATAGGAATTCATCAAAACACCTCAGACAATGGAGCCTGCTCTGCAGGATGCATCCTTAGAAGCCAAATCTACCTGTCACTGATGAGATCCTCCTCACGGAAGATCTGGATAATTTGGTTCCAGACATGTGCAAATCGTCCACCCTCAATTTGCCCCCATTCCACCTGCATCAGTCATAACAGTTACAAGAAGCAGGACCAATTCCTACCTAAGCAGCTATAAATTCAGCTAAGAGAATGATAAGAGAGGTCCCTTTCCTTCAGTGCTACCTTCTCATATGGAGATAACCATCCATAACGAAGGCTCAGTCGCTTCATTACATCCTTCGCCCCTGCCCACCAACTGATCCATGAAAGGACATGTTAACAAGAAGTCCTGCATAAGCTGATCATTTACAAAAACAGACTGAAGTGGATGGTCTAAATGTAGACCACTTATTTGCAAAAACCTACAAGCAAATGCATTGTCTAGTTTCCTGTGGTTCAGTTGAATGTTGGTACTTGAATATTTTCTTTTAGCTTCTTAGTCTTTCACACGGTTTTGCCAGTTCCTGGTATTCAGAAATCCAACAGAGCAATTGCTGATCCATATATCAATAATGACTATCTTCTATTCTTACGGCATCATTCTTCCCTCGTAATAAGCTAGAACCCCACCAGTCAAGAGTTCCTCTTCTGCACCATAGGAGATCTGAAACTTCCATTTCTGAAACACATATGGGAAGTCTGAGCCCTGTCAACTGACAACCCAGATATATCTAACAAATGAGCATAAGGGGAAGACAAGACATACGTGTCACGAACGACAGCGTCCTCCCGTGGCATAAGCACAAATTGAAATGCACTTGGAAATATCTGAAACCGTAACTTCAACTGCTCAACATTCCGAATCTGGCCAGCTCATTGGATGAACCCATATTAGTAACCCAAGGTTTTCAATTGAATCAGAACTTTTCTTCCCTTAAACAATATTAATGGGACCCTCACAAATTGAAGGCAAGTTGTTCTGGAGAATCAATCAAACATGGACCCACCATAACTAAAAGTTGAACATCCTAGTGACCTGAGAGGCAGAAAATTAATTCAGAGAAAGAGAAAAACCTCTCCAAGATGCTGCAGAAGCCCAACAAATGCTCCAACCATAGAAGACCAGATTGAGTACCAAATCTGTGTATCCATCAAATAAATCTGCACAAAAGGGACAGATCAGACTGGAGAAAAGTGGTTGGTGCCAGCCTAACAGCCTCACACTTTTCTATGTCTAATCCGCATCACATCCAATGATAAATTTCTGGAACTCCTTCAGAGGAGTTATCAGAACAGCTTTATCACTATTAAGAACCTCCCAAACAAAAAACCTGAACCAACAACATACCAGAACCACAGGAGCCCACAATGCTATTAAAGCTGCCCGGTTGCCTGCACAAACAAGAAACAATGGGTAACAGACTATGCAAGCTCAGATCCTACGAGATGCCATTAATTACAAAACAAACATGAATCTTCCAGTTATCAAGGCTACACAGACCACCTAATCCAATGAATTAGCTCCTGAAGTTAGTCTATGTGAGATCAAATAGTACAAAACTGAAAGACATCCTGTGAGTGAAAGATAGCTGTGTACCATCAGGGATAAATTCATGCCATTTGTATGTCACATTTGTAGTTCGAAGAATCTGCTTGGTTGGCGCTATCAAAGGCCTGATCTGTACATAGGTACAATGCATAAGTTTAGAAATCATATCTCTCAACTGATGATCTCATTAATACTCATTAACAAACCTGTTCAGCATGAGATGTGAAAAATCCAAGTGCCAAGATTTCATAGAGAGTTTTGGGATACCTGTAGAAAGTAGCTGAAAGCAAACTTAGATGCAAGTATACACAACCAGAACAAAGTATACCTGCAAACAGCATCATTACCAAGAATAAGTTACGTGCTTGCTTCATGGGGGTTCTGTATAAAGGGTGACTGACAACAAACATCATTGTTATGTTTATCTCAGGTTCTCAATGAGTTAAATGGGACATGTTTTCCAAGATCTTAATCACTTCTCTGTGAAATGCATGTAGTCTATTTTGCCAAAAGTTGATGGTGTTGCCAACAGAGACAGAAAAACACAGAAACCCTAGCCTGGGAAATTGCTCATCAGTTCCCACTGTTAAGATAGCAGTGAACTGCCTCACCTAAAGAGGCATCAATTTTTCCCTCAAAAAATGCACCTTGGTAAATAGCACAAGTGAAGACAAGTCTAGTTCAAGATAAATGCACTAGAATAATACTCAATGTCTTACTTGATGTTATCTGCAACACCCTCACGTAGACCTCGCCCAACATATGCACGAGTCTGTGGTGAAAACATGGTCAGATATCATTCTGGAACTGAAGGTTAAGTGAAGGGCTGAGATTATTCACACTAAAGACCCAGCACAAACACCACTCATTACTGATAACTTCTTTGCTTCCAGGTCAAACTAGCAAATAAGGTCTGCAGATTGGAAGGTCAAAATATGTAGGTGCTCAAAACCAATGTAGTTTACTCAAAACAACTCAAATTTACCTGGAACCACCATGTCAACACATGGAAAATTCTCCAGCTTGAGTTCTCAAGGAAGTTCCGCAACCAGGGCACAACAAAGAGTACTAAAGCCAAGACTTCAGGAACACAAAAGGCCGCAGCAACATATAGAAATGTGATCAAGCGGTCATTTGCTGGGGTTGACCAATAATGATCCAGATGCCGCTGTTTCCACATTATACTGCACATAAAAAAAATCACAGCACACTGTAATCCTAACCTATATCCATAGGAATCCTTCACAGATCATGCTCCCCTAGTTACTATGAGAGCAAGTTCAATAAGTTCAGTGCTACTGATAACCAAGCACAAGGTGTGCTTCCTTCTCCCCATGCATGTCTGTCATGATGTGGAGTCCAGGGGGGCTGAACCAAAACATACACAAGAAAGAAAATCAAGCACCCTAAACCAGAAATCAGTCAGTTGCACAAACCGGTAATAGATAATGAAGAGAATAACCCAGGCTGTGGCCACCAGAACTTTAAGGAACATCCTCACTCCAATCAAAAATGTCTCTCTTGTAACAAGGCTATATTGACTCCCAATGTCAAGCACAGCTGTCAACCAGCAAACAATGTATAGTGGCATTAGAATTTTTTTGAGTCCAATCCTGATTGTGCCAACCTTCTCAGGTTCTTGTTGTGGAGTGAGAAGAGAAGAACAGAATGTGTCTCAAACCTTCACAATATGATTAGTTCCAGAAACCATGTCATGGAGCTCAATTGCAGGTAAATACCTGAGACAGCAGAGACATGATATGAAAAGACATAGAAACTGTAGAATTTCTTGACAGGGTCAAGAAGATGCATCATTACCTTGCAAAAGCCGGAGAATCGCCCAGCTGATGAAAATTGAGAGAAAGCGTGCCAAGGAATCTCTCTTCTGCAACTCTATCCAAGGAGGCCCTCCGCCATGCCACAATGTTACTACACATGCCTGTCAAGAGCCAAACACTGCCAGAAGCATTAAACTTTCTAATTGTGTTTTTTGTGAGCTGCAAGTTCAACCATCTCTACTGAACCAGAGAGATTCTACATCTGCAAAACCATCTTACATCAAGGTCAAATGTGATCCTTGACAATGGATTCCACTGTACATCTTTGCAAGGCACCCAAATCATGGCAATACACATCTTCTCACAGGAAGTCTGGTGCTACTGGATTTAATATAACACCATTTGTGACAAGGTGGCAAAATCCATGGTTAAATCAACTGCCATCATTGTTTAAGATGTACAACCCATTTTAATCATTTTAGAGCAAGCCACAAAATGATCCTACTCTAGTTAATTCAGACGCAAGCAAAGCACAGGTACATCTCCTCATGACTTCTAACAAACCTGGAGATAAAATTATCCATGCCTCAAATTCCAGAGCACATTGTGTTGATTCTCATATGCCAGCTAACAAGAAAGTACCATCTTGACAAAACACTTTCTTGCTCACCACGTAAGAGTCATCCCAGTTACCTTGCTTCAACAAACTTTCCCCAGTCACAAGCCAGTGTACGAATGTGCACCTGCAACACCAGAAGGTAGCCTATCCACAGACGATCGAAGCTGCGAAATATATTCCAGAAAGAGCGCTGTTCCACAAATCCTGTCTTTCCAATCTTCTTTTCCATCCTTCTCCTAGGAAACTGCCAACCAATAACCATAAGTCTTGTCAAACCACAAAATGGGAGAAGAGCCTCCATGTTGTAATATGTAAGCAATCAAAGCACAAAGTCCACCACACACAATCATGTACTTCCCAGAAGTCTCTTGTACCCAGACTTGAAGAACAGGGCACAATCTCACAAACATTAACAATGACTAGATTGACATGACAAAGTAACTTGACCAGTTGGCTTCATAAAAAACTGGGGTTGTTGAGGAAGATTCATACTGCAAACATGCTCCCTACCTTAACCTTCCGGGGCTCTACAAGGTAACTGCAATGCCTATCCAATGGCCATCGCAGCTGTGTGAAACATCTTGAGCTCCTGCATACAGGTACATGATATGTCACATGTGTGCACATCTACTAAATAACTTCAGCACCTGCTCATGAACTGTTTGGCTTAAACACCTGCAGCACAGATGCCATGATCTGAACAACACAAGTGACAAAACCAATGGCATGAACAAGAAGATTAATACTCAGGAATTTGCCATTGAGCTCAATTGAATCATGTACATGTCAGAGAAGTCAACTTTGACAATAAGATAACTTTGCACATGTGATGCAGCAGAATCAGGCACTATGCCTCTCTTCCCAACAGTATGACATGTGCAGTGAATGCAATCATAGAAATGCACCTTTGATCCAGTTTGCACTCAAACTATATAAACTGGAACTAAAAACAGATCTATGTGTCAGGTACCAGAAGTACTCGTTGAGGTCATCATAGTTCCGCCATGAAGAATGAGGAGCAGTCCCATTATTGTTTGACTCTGTCTCCTGCAATACCATGGAAGCTCTATTCAAGCAAAATACAAAAAAAAACATCAATGCTTTTTGTATGATGCAAATATTCATTTTAAAGTGGCTTGAACTTCCAACCCCCTGGGGGTCCAAAACTCAGCAAAACCAATGACCATGATGACAGAAGAGATGGAAGTAACCACACACCGCTTTCACAACATCATAGAGCGGGGCAACAACTCCTCTTAAGAAACCGTTTGGTTGACCATAGACAGGCCTCACTGTTGGGTCCTCATCCAGCATCTTATTGAGCTCATTGGCCATCTGAACAACAAAAACCCAAACCAACTAATTGTTAACATGGAGTAGATCTCCAATGAAGTAAAAGTGTTTTCCAAAAACACTAGGAAGAGCAGCAACCAAAGGTGCACACAACATCCTGTGAATTGAAATACAGACAACATCCCCCAATTACTCAGTTTTGATGAGGTTTATTCATAGTGGACTATTTAGCAAGAAATCAGCAAACAAAACTAAAATGACTGACATCATGTCTAAGCTAGGGAAGAAGATGAGATTACATTGTGGAAGATGAAACAAAGACACTCAGGCATGAACCTTAGGTTGGCTGCCTCTCCCCATATGAGCAGAAACAAAGATGTATAGAGCAACTCTCGACTTCCATTAAACGGTTGGTGCTTTCCATCAAGTCCCCTTTACAACACAAATGACCCTTATTAGTGCTATAACCAGAAGTTAGAACCTTTCACCATAAATGACACACTATTGGCTTCCTATAGAAAACAAACTCAAGCCACACATACATATCCTGACTGTAGCCTCAGAATGTGGAACATTAGCACTACAAACAAACCAGGACCTTCAACTGATGCTTACATGTGACAGTCGACTCTACAGTTGGGATGTGCTCTCAAAATTAAGAACACACTGGAATCACAGCAGCCTAGAAATTGGGTTCTAGACCAACATATAATCTTGAAGCACTATATCCTAAAATATCTTCAGAACTACTGAGAATTTCTCTCTACTCACAATTTAGGAAAGATGAACTGACAATAAGGTTATAGAGATGCGGATCCAACGGTATATTAGCAAACAGGTAACAAGGAAATCCAACCCCAAAGAAAAGAGGAAATGAAACCAAAACTGAGAAAGTGCGACAGTCACACACATGTTAAGAGAACTTCAACGGCAACATCAATGGTAATGACCAGCCACCATAACATCCCCACTGACTTCATTAGCTCCCAGCAGTGGGTGGGGGTCAATGTCAGACAAACTGAGCAATATTTACTAAAAAAACTGCCGCATTTTCCTGCAAAGGAAATCCATATGGTACAGTGTTCTGAGATGTGACCTCACCTCAAATTGTGTTTCTTCCTCACAAACCTGCACCAAGAGATGTAATTCTCTGTCACCTTCTTGCGAATCCTTTTGATCATATTCTCATCAAGCTGCAACACAACAAGGCAAACTTCAAATTTTGATGGGTAGAGCACAATCCCTGCAGCTATCTCATGTACAGAGGAGAGAGTGTTTTCCCACAAGGGGACTCATTTTATGTTTAAATGGCCACCCTGCAGATCCAATTGGAGCACAAAAACTACAAAATTTGAAGCCAACTCTTCCAAGACCTGAATTGTCAGAACCTACCACACACGATGGCTGTCGCAGTGCCGCACAATTAAGAGCAGTGATCATTGCAGCATCATCCCTAACCCGAAAAACACTGAATAGATACAGACTGAAGCAATATATTTGGGAGAAGGAGAAACTCATATGCATTCCACTACATGGAAACTAATGGTGATGATTACACCAAAGCCTCTAAAAGGAACAAAAAGTGGCATGCCTTAAATTTACCTTGTCCCATGACATCCCATCTTGATATAATTGCATCTGCGCATTGGCTAGAAGAAGAACCAGATGCTCCCGCTGATTCCTGACATTATCTCTCTGCAAGACAACAAAACCGCCTCCCATCAGAGACTAGTGGGACAGGGCTCACATCAAGGAGATTCTTTTGCTGCAAATTCAGGTCATCAATTGGTAAAACCCTCACCTGAAAGCCAAACAAGGCACCAAGCCAGTCCAGCAAATCCATGTCTGGGTTCCACATCAACTCTGGTGGGATACTCAATTCACCAACAGCCCTCAATGCACCAATAGCTGCTCGCACCTGCCAAAAAAAAGATAAAAGCAGAAAAACTTTGATGTTGGCTCTGTGAACGTGTGCCAAGCTGCTGCAACTCACGCTAGCTACCATCAACTCTATAACACGCGCTTCTCAAACACATGCTCGACGTCTCCAACGTCCCAACGTACCTCGGGAAAGTTCATGGCGGCATTCTCGATCATCGCAGGACCCTCCAATGGGAGGATGTTATACGCAGGACTCTCCATTTCCGCAGGTCTGTCGGAGCAGTCGCCCTTTCCCTCCCAGAAGTTCAAAGCCTCCCTCCAATTGCCTCCCTGTCTGTCTCCTGAAGCAGGTAGAGCCGACACCACACTTCTTCTTCTTCTTCTTCTTCTTCTTCTGCTCCTCTGGTTCTTGCGATGCTTACTCTCCTTTCTTGCGCTCGCGATGCTGCCGCTGCTGCTTCATCAACTCCATTTTCTTCTTCTTCTTCAACTCCTCTGCTTCTTCCTATCCTTATTCTCCTTCTTCCGCTTCCGAAGCTCCTCCATTTTCCGCCTTTTCTTCTTCAACTCCTCTGCTCCTTCTGATCCTTATTCTCGCTCTGCTGCTCCCGATACTACTGCTGCTGCTGCTTCATCAAACTCCATCAATCAGCAACCTCAAAAAACAGATTTGCGGCAAAAAAAAACTTTCCCGAAACTGCTCCATTTTCAGCCTCCTCTTGTTCTTGTTCTTTGTTCTCCTTCAACTCCTCTGCTTCTTCCGATGCTTATTATTCTCTTTCAGCTGCCTCCCACCGCCGACGCTGCTACTGCTTCATCAACTCCCATCAAACAGCAACCTCAAAAAACGGATTTGCAGCCCCCCCAAAAACAAAAACCTCTCCCAAAACAGCTTTATTTTCCGCCTCTTCTTCTTCAACCCCTCTGCTTCTTCCGACACTTATTATTCTCTTTCACCTGCTCCCGATGCTCCCCACTTCTTCTGCAGCTTCATCAACTCCATCAATCCAGCAACTTCACAAACAGATTTTGCTGCAAACGAATTCTACAAGAGAGCTGCGAAGAATTGCCTCTCGTGCGGAAGATTCCGACACGAGAAGCTACGGCAGTCTAGTAGTAGGTAGTAGGCTGTACCTAGTAGGACTAGTATAGGTACCTAGTAGTAGCATGCCGGGAGGCTGGAATTTGAACTTAGGGGGTTAGTAGGTAGTAGGTACCTAGTAGCATTCCTGGAGGCTGGAATTTGAACTTTAGTAGGTTAGTAGGTAGGAGAATTGGGGGGGGGAACTGACTAGACTAGACTAGGTACCCCTAGTACCTACCTAAGCCAGTTGGATACCTCTAAGTACCTTGGCAGCTTTCACACATAAACGTCAAATAATTGAATAATTCTGGAAAAAAAAATTTCATTTTTGACAAAATAAAATATTCTTCAAAATTCACTATTTTCCTTCACAAAATCTTTTTATTAGGAAAAAAAAAACAAAAAAACAAGAAGAACAAGAAGAAGGGGGAAAAAAAAAAATTTTTAATTTCAACATTTTTGAAAATAATATAATTTAGCATTGAAGTTGTCAAGGGACATAGTAGTAGTAATGAGGTACATACTCAACTTTCAAAAACTCAATTTTACATCCCTTTTTTTTTTTTTCAAATTATTTTTTTTTAAACAAAAGATTGAGGTATTGTACCTACTATGATTTTGATAATTGATAACTCTTGCTAAATTAATTAACATTTCCTTTTTGAGAAAAAATCGGGGTATGACAACCTCATTTTAAAATTTTCAATATTTTTAGAATTTTGACATTATAAGTTAGTTAAGTATTTTTGGACATTTTTCAAAATTGTTGAGGTAGCCCAATAATGGTTGACCCCTAAATGTCAAGGCAAATTTCTAACATTTAGAGATAAATATAAATATATATAAATATAAATATTAATTAATGTCTAGGGTAAAAAAATCCCAAGGATCAACTTGAAGCAAATTCAATCCTTATGTTGGATCCTTCTTCACTTTTAAAAAAATTTTAAAAAAATTCCTAAGGCATAACTTGTGTGTATAAAGGCA
>Ga0116228_10002589_pt1 | contig 15704 bp, 11 predicted proteins | sample S1TSphfallax_2_FD_89694 | JGI IMG/M metagenome (GOLD analysis project Ga0116228, IMG submission 89694) | Host-associated microbial communities from peat moss isolated from Minnesota, USA - S1T2_Fc - Sphagnum fallax MG | ecosystem: Host-associated > Plants > Peat moss > Unclassified | place...
AGCCACTAATAGAATAGCTATTAATGGTCATTAATAAAATAGGCACCAATAACCATTAATAGAATAAACATTAATAGGTATTAATAGGCATTAATAACCACCAATAAAATAGGTATAAATAGCCATTAATAACCACCAATAGTTTCAATAAAAAAAAACCAATGACCATATATTATAATTGTTTAGGATTGCCAAAAATAATTTAGGGTGAAATAATTTATAATAGATTGAAGTAACTTAAGATTAAATAACTTATAATAACCTAGAATTGCCAATAATAACAGGAGGTGAAATAACCTTCAATAGCCAAAAGTAACCAATAATAGCCTCACATAATCAAAAATAACCTAAGATGAAATAACTTAGAATAGCCAAAAGTAATTTATAATGATTGCAAGTAGCTTAAATTAAAATAATTTATAATAACCAAAATGTATATAATAGCCAAAAATAACTGACAATAGTAAAAAATAACTTAAGGTGAAATAACTTAAAATAGCCAAAATTAATTTATAATAACCAAAAGTAGCTTAAGGTTATATTAGTAAAAATCTTATCCATTTATTAAACTTTTTTTTCAAAAGAATGGTCATTGAATAATGATATTCAATTTTTTTTTTGTTCAAATGATTTTAAACTTTGAAAAAGAAATAAATGTAATTATGTACATTATTGAATTTTTTTCAAAAAGTAAACTCAAATCATTTCATTTGAACAAAATGTTAATAAAATATGAATTTTTAAAGTTTATGTTTTTGTAATGTTTTAAATGAAATATTTGATAAATAGAATGTAATGTAACATATTATCATAACAAATGAGGTGGCTTGATGGTAAAAGTGTTTACTTCCATTCCAAACATCAAGGGATCAAACCTCATCTAGTGGTGTTGTGTGGTATGTTGACGGAATATTCTTCTGATAATTCTTATAATAGGTGCCTAAGTTGGTTTTAAACCTATCTTAAGTAATGACACATGTCAATAAATCATAGGTTATAAAAAAAACATGAAATTATCAATAATATTATATATTAAATAATGAAATTTTAATTGATTTCCATGTTGGCTAGTTAATTAACTAATAAGTGAATGGTTTGGTAATTTGTATTTCACTTGAGAGTAACCTTGTTTCATTAGGTACTAGTGAATTAGTTCATTGTCCATAGCAACTGGTCCCTGCTCACTAGGGGTTAAATAATTTCACCAAGTAAAAATGTCCAAATTCACTCAAAATCTAGTGAAACCCAAAGTAGATTAGGACGTATTTTGTAATAGTGTTTCCACTAAAAATATTTGGCATTTTCTATATTACAAAATTTTCTATTTCACACATGTGGCCCTACCAAATATATGTATGAATAAATATAATTGTTTCCAATGAATGTTGATGGGAAAATGACATTATTAAAAAAAACTCACAAAAATCATTTGTTTGGTGTGTTATGTTGATATATTATTTAACTTGCAAAAGGATGAATGTTTGCAACATATTTTTAATCAATTCAAAGAGTGCAAAATCCAACCTTAATTTTTTTTCAAATTCTGATTCAAAAGATTACAAAAACACTCTACTACATATATAACAGCCAAAATGTATCATCATGTGTCTTGATTTTTATCACCCACTTTTCCCGTTCTTTTGGTGTCAAAAGTAGAAGATGGAAAATAGTTCAAGTGTCCAAGCAAGTTGGTTAATGTCTTTTAAACATGCTTTACATTAAGAGTCATGGATAGAAAAACATTGGGGCCAACTTTGAGCTAATTTATTAAAAAATGTTAGAACATTGATGTTACAATATTAATAAATGTAGCAATTTGGTTCTAAAGGTTGCAAATTAGCCTCCAAGTTTGATGGTATCCTTTTATTAACCTTGGGGCCAATATAAAGCGATAAAGTTCAACATCTATTAGTAGCTTGGGGGAGATTGAAATGTTTTCTCTTTTAACCTTGACTCCTTATGTAAAGCCCTTTGGGCTTATTTCAATTTTTGCACCAATAGGAATATTGGATTTAGATTGAACATGGCCTTGATTCATAGTGTAAAACATGCTTTAGTGATGCATTCCATATTTTGTAAGATACCAAGTAATGCAAATTTCCATGTTCCTATGTGAATCTTCAATACATGAATATAGATCTCAAATCTAATTATGCACCAATTATTGAATATTAAACCCACCACTAGTATGCCTACTCCTTGCAACAATTGTGATAGTGTATCATAGTTTGTTGTGTTTTAAATAGTGCCATCTGTTAAGGCTAAAAAGTTTTATAGGCTAGTTTTGAAGAGTTGTAATTTTGTATCGAAAATCAAACTTTATTGGTTTTTGATATAAACCAATTTTACACTTCTACCGATTTTACATTTCTACCAATTTTTTGTTAGAACCAATTTTAGGTTATTACTAATTTTAAAATAGTACTAGTTTTAGGTCACTATTAATTTTGATAAGTTTATTAATAGAACCAAAAAATCAATTGTCACCTCTAACTTGAGTTCTAGGTTCCAAATGTTGGATAAGGTTGGATAACTTGGAGTTGAAGAGGATTTCTATTTTTTTCAAGGTCCCCACCATTTTATGACGGACTTGAAGTCTTTTCTTGGGGGAAGTCAATGGGTCTTTTGGTGGATCCATGTTTTGACTCAATTGTAATGTATATTGGGCACTTTGAAGTTTTTCGCATGAAATGAATTTTGTTTTTGTTCAAGTTTTTGTTTCACAAAATGCATTGAGGTTGTTTTTCCTACTTGTTGTTTTGACTGTTAGTTTTGGAGATGTTGTAGAGTTGTTGTAATGTTATCTACTTGTTTTCTTTAAAATAAAGTGGTGGGCTATTTGCCTAACTATTTTCCACATGTTTTAAAGTGATTATTTGTCACTAAACATGAACAAATTTGAGGTGTTCAAGCCTATTTGGATTTTCAACAAGAATCCATAAACACCCAAAAATTCATTAGGTGAGCTTAACATTTGGTGACCATTCCGTGGATATAAAACCGGAATTTATGGTTTATTAATTCTCTTGTCGAAATATTTAGTGGAAGCTATTTGTCTTCACTAAAAAAACGGGTATTATTTCTTCTTAAAATATTGTTGTTTGTATAATTTGTTTTTTTGCTTAAAACTAAAAAATATTTTTAAAATCTTTATTATACATGTAAACCACTTTTGTTTGTGAAAAATGACAAATGTGTTGACAAGGAGTATGAGGAAGCAAATGAACAAGGTGTTGTAGCAAAAGGGTGGAAATGTATTTTTGTTGGTTAGGGAAGACAATTTCACACTATGGAGTGGGAAGGCCTTGCTACCCTACAAGTGGTAGAGCAACATGAGGTTGGAATCAACATTGAAAGAGGAGAATTGAAAATACGAACTAACATCATAATTCATTCAATGGAGTAATTGGTTGTGATTATTGAAGCAAAACCTTCATAGGATGAAGGGCCTTGTTTGGACTTCGACTAGGAATGATGTTTTTTGATACCAAAAAAATATTACAAGCAATACTTGAGCTTTGGAAAATGAAAAATTTCAATTGTAGAGGACAATTGAGGATCTAGTGGAGTCTCTGGCGAAGGCCGCTTTTGAAGCTAATAATAACAACCATTCATCAACGATGAATTTTTATGAAAAACACAACTCACGCCAGATGATTTCGATAATGCATATTATTATTGTCAATTCCACACCCATTAACCAAATTTGCACTTTTTGTAGAGGCCTTGCACACGTAGTTGAAAATAGCCCCTCTAGGTCTAGCCAAATACTAATTTTTATGATTAAACTAATTTTTGGTACCACCCAACCTACCATATTAGTTAGGTCCTAAATTCTAATGATTCAAATTCCTATAATATTTAAGCATAACCTTTATTTCATAGTTGCCCCAAGTTATCTCGTTATTCAAATGTTGAACAACTAATATTTGACAATGAATCGTACTGAAAATAATATTTTACCAGCATACCTTGGGAACTATGGACCTTCCTATATAGGCAACGATGATATTCCCAACCAATGGACAATGATTCCTAACCCTTATTACTTAGGTAACCCCCCACTTACTTTCTCCAACATAACTAACTTTACAACATACCTTTTTCCTAAATATGGTGTCTACCATAATTGTTGCAATTGGAGGAAGTCAGGGTGTCCAAACATTTGTGATGACTTTTTCAATAATTACTCCTATTGGTAGGTTTTTTTTCAAAATCTAGTGCCCTATATCCACCCGCCCACACAAAACCCCCCATTAGGATTCAATAATTTTGGGGTTGGGATACTTACGGGAAGTGGTGGTAATCCTCTTCATGGGAGTGGAGAACCACTAGGAGGGGGAAGCGAACCTTCAAGAGGAGGTGGTGGACCTCCGGGCAGAGGCAGACCTTTAGGTGGAAGTGGACCCCCAAGTGGTAGAGGACATCCGGGAGGTGGTGGAAGTTGATTTTTGGTTGGAAAAGGCACAAAAGTGTTTTTTCGTGCTACCAAGTTCCCCATGGAACCCATGGTACCCATTATGGTATCCACCACTGGCACCCATTACCATTGTGGCTATCATGGACACCACAATCACTCGTCGTTTGCATCATCGTTTGCATTAACATAGTCATTTGCATCACCACTTGCATCATTGTTTGCACCAACATAGTTGCTTGCATCATCGCTTGCACCAACAGAGTGATTTGCATCATCACTTGCACCAACAGAATGATTTGCATCATCACTTACATTATCATTAACTCTCAATTAATTCCTAGTTCATTATTAATCATGAAGTTTTTCAAAAAACTTCTTTAGTTGATGCACATATGGAAGCCTTTATGGAGCCTTCCTTGAACTAGGTCCCCAATGGGGTATAATTTGAATTAACCTTTAATTAAATTTTAGTTGATTTCTAATTCACTATAGTTAGGAAGCTTCTAAAAAAACTTCCTTGGTCAATGCACGCACTGAAACCTTTATGGAAACTTCTTTGAGTTAGGTCCTCAATGGGGTATAAATAGGGGTAGGACCTCCATTACTTTTAGTCTATTCAACACCAAATTTGGGTACATTCTCTTGTCATAACCATTGTCTTCATATGTTATCAAAATATAATTTTGATTCAATCATCTTCTAACATATATCATGTTCTTACCTTACGTCTTTATGTTTATAGTTTTGGATTAAACCTAGGCTTGCATTTTTTATGATTTGTTTTCCTTGTTGTGTCCTTGGCTTAATTCCCGCTCTTGTAGTTTTTTGTGTTCATGCTAGTTTGGAAAGACTCCCATTAAGCCTACATCTATTCTTATTTTCACTATAATTGTTTTTTTTTTTTTTGTGTGTGTGGAAGTCGAGTGGGGACTACCTTCTACTTCAAACGGAAGATATTTCAAGAGGTTGTGGATTACCCACCTTTTGAATGTGTTGTTGAAATTGTGGACCACCCACCTCTTGTTGAAGGTTTTAATTTACACATTTCTTTGGCCATGTCCATTTCAAGACAATAAATAGTTTTGTCTATGGAAGAGGTTCTTGTTGCCCTTAAGCATATGCAACTAGAAAATCAGTCTATTCATGAGTGTATTACACACTTACAAGGAAACCAAACATCAACAACATTTGGAAGCATCCAGAAAGAATCGTGAATCAACTTACTAGATAAGTTTAATGGCACATGTTCAAAATTTTGAGGTTTTGTTAACCAAGTATGTGTCATCATCCAACTTCATTAACCACTATCCATATGACCAAACCCAAGTTGGATTCATTGGCATCTTATTATTAGGCATAATTTTAACATGGTTTGCACCTTTTTTGGAACGTCAATCTCCTCTTTAAAACAATTTTGAAGGATTTTTTGAAGAATTTGCTGCTTCCTTTTGCAATTGTGACAAATAACATATAGTAACAACTAAGTTGTGAACTTTTTGCCAAGGATCACACCCAATTTTTATGTACGTTTTTGAATTTAGGCAACTAGCATGTGACATTTCATGGGACGAGGTTTGTGTTCATGAACCAATTTCAATTTGGACTCCATGGAGACATGAAGGTCCTTCTATTGACCATGTTTCATCCCATAACCTTGAATCATGGAATTGCACAAGCTATGTGTTGTGATAATTGACTTTTTGAACATCAATAAGAGAAGCATTGGGAATTGTCACCAACATTGAAACCATTCACACCACCCATGTTGTAACCCAAACATATGGTGTTTGCACCCAATGACGACCTCATGCAAATCGACAAAACATGATTCAAACAAAAACAAGAGAAACAACATCAACGTGTAAACAATTTGTGTTTGTATTGTGGAAAACCAAGCCACATAGTTGGTGATTGTCCAAAAAAACGTGTTCAACATGCAACATGTGCCACAACTTTTACCAGTAAACAAGGACCAAAAGAGAAAGGAAACAAGGATGTTTAGTCTCAAAAGGGACAATGAGACTAGACTTCAATGCATCATGTGTTCAAAATGGTCCTACCTTGTCTTCAAAACCAACACCTTGTTTTTTGTTGCCCATCACGATCAAGGGTGGTAAATCCATGATTATGCAAACCCATTCACTTTTTGGCTCAAGGGCATCTACATGTTTCATTGATAAGGAGTTGGTACGACAACATAACTTGGCATTGGTGGAGAAAATGACACCAATGGTAATTGAAATGATCAATGGTCAAAAAAAATTTTGGGGATCATAACACATGAGACTAAGGTGCTGATGGTAACAATTAGGTCACATAGTAACAAAGTTGTCTTTAATGTCATCTCATATTTGACAAACCTTATCATCATTGGGTTATCATGGTTCATTTTGCATAATCCTTGAGTGGATTGGAAGATGAGTAGTTTTCATTTTGAATTAGTAAATGAAACTACGCCAAAATATGAAACTTTTCCAACAAGCATGTTGGACTTTGAACATGATTATGCATGTGAAAACATAGGAAAAACTATGCATGCAAAAAACGTGAAGGAAATATTGGGGGTTACCAAGGATCCAAACATTTCAAGCCCTTATTCATGGGAGCAAAAACATTCATACAAACAACAAAGAATGGAGATGCATTTTTTGTGTATGCCATTCTAGCCACTGATCTTGGGATGCAACAACATGATATCATTACATAATACAAAGACTACAAAGATGTTTTTGGAAAGAAAATTGCAGACACATTACTTGAACATTGGCCATATGATTGTGCAATTGATTTGGAGGAAGGAGCACAACCCTCATTTGGACCCATCTATAATTTGTCATAGGATGAACTTTTAATGCTTCAAGAATACATCAACAAAAATATTGAGAAGGCGTTCATTTGACATTACAAGTCTTTAGCTAGTGTTCCATTCCTATTTATCAAGAATAAATATCTAACATGTGTGTTGATTATTGTGGATTAAATTGACTCACCATCAATAATCGATACCTTTTGCCCTTAATCTCATGATTGTTGGACCAATTCAATCATGCCAAAGTGTACACCAAAATTGACCTATGTGGAGCATACAACTTGGGGCACATTCGAAAATGTGATGAATGGAAGATGGTGTTCATAACTCATTATGGCCATTTTGAATATGTTGTGATGCCCTTTGGCCTTACTAATGCACTTGTTGTTTTTCAACATATGATGAATGATGTCTTCCATGAAAATTTGGACGATTTTGTGGTTTGTTACATCGATTACATCCTCATTTTCTCAAAGAACATGGCAGACCATCAACACCATGTACATATTTTTTGGAAAAGCTTCGAGAAGTTGATCTTTATGCCAAATTGGAAAAATGTGGATTCCATGAATCTAAGGTGGAATTCTTGGGTTATATTATTTTTGGAAATGGCATTCGCATGGACCTTCATAAGGTTCAAATCATTGTAGATTGGGCTACCCCAACTTCTGTTCGAAATGTTCAATGTTTTTTTGGGTTCGGTAATTTTTATCAAAAATTCATTGCGCATTATCCCATAATAATGACCCTTCATATTTGTTTAATTTGAAAGGATCAACCTTTTTCTTGGGGAGTTGAAGCTAAAAATGCCTTTTAATCTTTGAAAACTTCTTTCACGACTATCTACCCCACTTTTGATTCATGCAGACCTTTCCAAACCTTTTGTCTTAGAGACTAACACCTCTGACTTTGCATTAGGTATTGTACTTTCACAACTTGGAGAAGATAATCTTATTCATCCAATTAATTTTTGCTCTCGTAAGTTTTTTCTTGTCGAAATTAATTAGGAAATTTATGACAAAGAATTTTTGGCCATTGTGGATGCTTTTGAGGAGTGGCATCATTTACTTGAAGAAGCTTAACATGAAATCACTATGTACTCTGATCACAAGAATCTTCAATATTTCATGACGATTCATGTGTTGAATTGACATCAAGCTTGATGGGCATTATTGTTGCTTCAATTGCAGTTCATGATTACTTATCGTCCAAGGTAAAAACAAGGGAAACCAAATGTGTTATCCTATTGTTTGTACCTCACACCTAAGGAAGGGGATGTCGCCTACGATCAACAATGTGACACCATTCTCAAACCCAAAAGCCTTCCACTTTAAACATTGTCGATAACTTTTCATGATAAGACTTTCCTTCAACACATTTGTTAAAATCTAGTCAATGATTCTCTTGTTGTTGTTAGAAGTCATCGAAAAAACCTTCCTAGCGATTTCAACAAATTTGAGTTTTGTGATGGTTTGATGTATCATGACAAAATGTTATATGTACCGGAAAGCCTTGTGCAATTTCAAATTTTCCAAGCCAAACATGACACATTAGTTGTTAGCCATTTTGGATTCAATAGGACCATGGAATCAATGTCTCGTGGCTATTGGTTACCATAACTTTGGAAGTTCGTGAAGGAATTTGTGGGCTCATGTGATGTTTGTGCTCATGCAAAAAATCCTTGTTATCGCCTTCATGGACTTTTTTAGCCAACACCAGTCCCTACTTCACCATGGTTTTCAAACTCCATGGATTTCATCATGGATTTTCCACGAACTAACTCATTTGATTCCATTATGGTGGTGGTGGATCATTTCATGAAGATGGCTCATTTTATTCCCTGTAACAAATCAATAATTGGCAAAAAGACAATTAAATTATTCCTTGATCATGTTTTTCACTATCATGGACTTCTTGAAGACATCGTTTCTGATCATGGACCTCAGTTTACATCCAAGTTTTGGAAACGACTCTTTAAATTATTAGGTGTAAAGGTGAAACTGTCATTAACCTTCCATCCCCAAACAAGTGGGTAAACGGATCAAGTCTTAGAGTAATATTTATGATGTACAATTAATTATCGCTAAGATAATTGGTTGGATCTCTTATCTATGGCAAAAATTTCTTACAACAACACGATGCATTCAATAACGCAACAAACACTATTTTTTGCAAATCATGATTTACATCCTAGGTTTGACATCCAAGGTGGAAACAATGTCATGAATCTTGCAACTGAAGATTGAGTTGCACAACTCGCAAACATTCAAATAGTATCCAACCTTGAAGAAGCTTGAAGAAAATACAAAAAAAAAGTTTACAAACATTGTAAAGACCAACCAAATTTCAAGGTCAAAAATCAAGTTTAGCTTCAATGACAAAACATCAAAACAACTTGACGCTAATATAATGAACCTGTTTTGTTCCACCTTAAGAGATGCAATTTCGGAATGAGGTGAAAAATTTATGTAGTCTCATTCGGGTTGCACATTTTTAAAGTTAGAAGCTACATTTTGTAAACACTATCGAATTATTCAAAATGATAAACAAGTTTACATGGATGTTGGAGTCATTTAGTAGGGTAGTGATGAAATGGTTGAGGTTTACTATGAATAGATCCTTAAACTTACTGATTATCTTCAACATAAAAAATGATGTTTGCTTGTTGACAACCTTTTTCCGAGTTGGGTTGGTCCCTTATTTACAAATTGTAACTGCAAGAATGAAATGAAACACCTTATTTAAGCATAAGGAATTTGCAGCCGCTTGTGAGGATACCATAGCGGATGCAAGGGAATACCAAAAATTGCTAAAACCATTAACAAAACCAAAAAAAACACCAAATGACACTCAGATAAAAAAGATGTGCAATTTTTGTCATAAACCAAGGCCTCTGAAGGAGTGTTGTCATTGGAACCCAAAAAGTCCTTACAACAAATTGAAGGACAAAAAATAAATTCATATGAACATAATTTCTCCTTAGGCAAGGAGAGGAATGAGTGGAAACCACGAGAAATAGGGGAATTAGAATCAAGGAAGTTCCCTCATCTATTGTTGTTTCATATGTAATTCATTAAAGCACAAGATCTATGATTGCCCACATAAATCAATTGTACAAGACATGTTCTAAAACAAAGTTTCCCATGTAGAAGGAAAAAATGATGAGATCACTATCAATATGATCTTAGTTGTCAAAACAAGGAGCCAAAACCCAAGATTGGTGTTGCAACAAAAAAAGGAGCCATGAAAGACCAAGACTATGGATGATTGGGAAAAGGAGCAATTACAAAAGACCTTTGAATTATTGATCCAACAAATGCAAACATTGGAATCCATAATGGAAGCAGTCTTAAAGAGCCAACTATCCATGCAAGAGCCATTTGGATTATTGAAAACTTGAACTAGTTTTGGTGACGATGGAACAATTATTGAAAAACAAGACTTGCTCCAAGAAATTGGTCAACAATTACTATGTAGTAAACATACTTTGACCCTTGTCAACTTATGCATTTGGCCCTTGATTTAAAACAATATGTGGTTTCTAGAGTGTTGTTATGTAGTTAATCAACCCATCCTCAAACTCCACCTTTTGATGTAGGGCTAGTCACTATAAATCTTCATATGGTAGTAATTTCAATGCATGTAGGAAAAAACATAGTGGAGGATGTTTTATTGGATGGGGGGTCGAGTGTTAACATTATCATTGAGGATTTGAGGAAAAAATTAAGATTATTTATCTCGAAACCTAGACCTTATACCATTAGGATGGTAGAGCAAACCCTAACCAAACTAGTAGGGCTAATCTAATTCTTGAAAATTCATATCCATGGTATCCTATATGTTGTCACCTTCATAGTGATGAAAAATAATGTACTAGATGCCAATTACTCCATGTTGTTGAAATATCCATGGTTATGAGATGCCACAATCACACATGATTGGGGGAATAATTTCATGAGCATTGAGGGTAATGGCACTATCCACACCATAATGGTAGCAAAGCATTTGGATAGTAACACCAAACGCCCAAAAGTCTTACTCTGGTACGATTGTGTTAACGGAGTCACAAATGAAGAGGAAGACATGTTGTTGACGGCCAAATCGAATTTGTTTACAATTGGCACAATCACTTTACTAAAGCTAGAAGTCTTAGTGGCGATGTCCAATGCAAAAACCAATATTAATACAAAAACTAGTATTGATGTAAAAAACAATATTGATGCAAAAATTGATATCGATGTGGAAATCGATATGTATACCAAAACTAGTATTGATCTAAAATTTGGTAATGACGAACCAATTTTTGATTTTCCACACATACTAGGGAAAAAATCAATTGACATTACACTAGTTTAGATCAAAGTGTAGGACATGAAGATGGCGAAAATGGAATCTAATAAAAAGACGTTCAGATCTACCTTCTAAATATGGGTACTCATGACAAACTGCAAGTGTTGAAGCTAAATGCTAATTAGGATCCTTCTATAACAAATGCAACAAAACAAAAAATGTCTTAGTGGGGACATACAAGGATCTAAAAGATATTCCAATTCATTTAACGCAACATCAAATTGAATTCAATACCAATATACTTGCATCACATCAAGCACGGTAGTAGATGAACCCAAACTACCACGGTTATAAAACAAGATTTGGACAAATTGCTAGCTGCAGGGTTCATTGCCCCAGTGGAGGAGGCAACTTGGCTCTCTCCCATTGTGGTGGTATTGAAAAAGAATGGGAAGCTTCAAGTTGCATGGATTTCCAAAACTTAAACGTTGCCATGAAAAATGATTATTATCCTTTACCTTTTACAAGGGAAATACTAGACATGGTGGTGGACATGAAGTCTATTAATTTTTGGATGACTTTTCGAGGTATCAGTAGATAATGAATGCCCTAGAAGACATGTACAAAATTGCCTTCATCACAAATTGGGGAACATTTGTTTGGATAATCATGCCTTTTGGATTGAAAAATGCTTAACCAACTTATTAACGGGCAGTGAGTATGGCATTTCGTGAATACTTTGAAGTGTTCATAAATTTTTTTCTAGATGATTTTAGTGTATTCATTGACCTCAAAATGCACCTTGCTGAACTTTAGTTGTGTTTTGACAAATGTTGTGAATTTGATACAAGCTTCAATTCGAAGAATTGCATGTTTTTGGTTTACTTAGGGGTTATACTTGGGTAAGTGGTCTCCAAGGTAGAAAACTACCAATCTAAAAAAGATTTTGACGATCATGAATATGGTTGCACTGAAAACACTTAAGGACATACATGTTTTCAATGGGATTGCTTAGTTCTATCGATATTTTATCAAGAACTTTGCCTTCACCGTGGCCCCCATCATGAAACTTTTAGGCAAAACATAGGTGTTTGTGTGGATTATTGAATGTTAGGAAGCGTGGAAGGCCATAAAACAAAGGTATCTATATGCATCAATCTTAATAACACCTAAACAAAACATGAAGTTTCATGTCCACATATATGCGTTAAATCTAGTAGTCGGGGTGATGTGGACTCAAAATCCTATCAAAAAATGTGATCAACCCATTACATATGCCTCCAAACTCTTGAACAATGTAGAGAAAAACTACACTACCACTGAAAAAGAAGCACTTGCCATGGTTTATGCTTTGCATAAATTCAGACAATATCTACTAGAAAACAAGTTTGTTTTTTATGTCGACCACATGGCATTGTTATACCTTGTTAGGAAACCTCAATTGTTAGGACAAATTATGAAGTGGTTGTTGTTATTATTGGAATATGATTTTTTGGTGGTGTACAAACCAAGGTGTTCGCATTTGATGGTGGACATTCTTTTGTGACTCCATGATGCTACCAAAAATCCAAAAGTACTTAACATGACTACGAACACACCATTTTTTTTACTTTAACTAGAATGACTATAGGAAATGTATATGTACATCTTTACCAAAAATTTTTTAAAAGGATATTTTATAAGAGAACAAAAGAAATTGGTGTTGAAGGCGTTGCCCTTTACCATCATCAAATGGAAATTGTACAAACAAAGGCAAGATCAAATTCTACACCAATGTTTGCATGATGATGAGATTTCAATAATCCTACCAAATATGCACAAAGGAGTTAGTGGCGGAATTTTTTTGGCATACATCATAGCCCAAAAGGTGTTAAATGCCAAGTATTGGTGGCCAATTTTGCATAGGGCTAACAATAACACTATCAATCCTACAATGCTTGCCAATAAATTGGAAATTTCTTACAATACCCCAATGGTGAAGTTGATCACTATGCTCCCAATTACACCATTCACGAAGTGGGGTTTGGACTTCATTGGCCCGATTAAGCATGTGAATCACTCACACGACAACAAATACATTTTGGTTACTACCAATTATGTAACCAAATGGGTGGAAGCAAAGGCATTAAGGATCAACATGGCTGTAGTCAAAATTCAATTCATGTATGAATCCATTCTAACTAGGTTCGGTTGCCCCCTCATTTTGGTTAATGACCAAGGTACCCATTTTATCAATGAAACCATTGAGATTTTTACCATTCATTTTTTGTTTTGGCACACTAACTCTACAACTTATTATCTTCAAGGAAATGGTTAGGTAGAATCTACCAATAAGGTTATTGGGCTGCTATTGACCAAGCTAAAAAACGAAAATTGAATGGATTGGGATGAACATCTCCACAATATTTTGTTTACCTACATAACAACTTTCAAGGTGGGCATATGTTATACTCCTTTTTAGTTGGTGTATGGATTGCATGCTCTAATGCCTACCAAACACTTGTTACCTATGACTAGTTGTGTGACGTTTAAGGATTTTGCCATGACAAGGGTACTTAATGCCCTACTATCAAAGTTAGAAAAGTTGGAAGAATCTCGAACACTTGTAGCAAACACCATAGGTAGGCGACAACGGAATCATGTACTATGGGCACAAAATCATTACCAAACCAAGTCCTTCTCCCTTGGCACCATGTATTTTGGTTTCCAAAAGCACAGAAGGAACACATGGGCAAATTCAAATACTACTAGATTGGACCAAACAAGATTAAGTATTGTTCACCAAACAATACATCATTTTTAGTGATTATAGACACGTTTGATCCCAACCCCATCCTAGTCAACATAAAAAAATTGATGCCTTGTCAATTCTAGGACATAACTACTTCCAAAGGACTAGAATCAATAATTGAAAAAGGGAGAGATATAATCAATACTGAAAGAAGGATCCACATTGCAAATTTAGAAAATGCACAATGTACAGGCAAAAATATTTTATTTATGGTGGACGGAACCAAAATGCAAGAATCACAACTTGGAACCAAAAACCAAGACTCTATAGTTGGAACCGAAATAAAAAGCACACCAACTCAAACCAAAAATGAGGAAGACCCAACTGGTACCAAAATTTCGACCATAAGGTCTAAAATAAAAAATGATGAAGATTCAATTAGTACCAAAATGTCCATAATAGGGTCGAGAACCAAAACTGAATTACCAACCAAAAATTTGTATTCAACTAGAATTCCTACCTTAGCCAAAATCACAAAGTTAGTGAATATTGGTCAAATTTTGGATCTAGAATATCTAACAACCGGTTCCCTCGTAGTAGAATTGATTATGGATGGGAAATCATTGGATGAAAATAAAATCCATCTTCTCACATCCATTGGCACCTTTTGTTTTTTTGTTGAAACAACATCTAATGAAAAAGAATGCAAAAAGGGCATTAGCCAACTTATGCCATGTTTCAATAACACATTTTTGGAATCCAAGGAAAAAGAATGCAGGAAAGGCATCATTGAATCAATGCCATGTTTCAACAACAATGCATTTTTGGAATCCAACGAAAAGGTACAATGTGTCACCCAAATTGGTATCCAAGAACTGATACCATGTTTCGCAAACAACGCAATTGTTTTTGGAGATAACTCAGTTGGTCCACCAAATATAAATGTGGGACCTTCTTTCCCATTTCACCTTTTACATTTCCTTTTTTTTCATTCCTTTTGAATAGCTCCTAAAGTGTAGAAAATCAATAGTTTGACCCAAACATTAGTTTTTGGCAAGATGAAAAGGGGGGGGGGGGGGGGGGAAAAGGGGGAAGGTGGAGAAATTTCCAAAATAAGGGGGGTAAAAGAAAAATAATTTTTGACCAAAAAATATGGGTGGGTAAGAAATAAGGAGGGGGGGGGGGGGTGTGAACAAGGAGGAAGCTGAGAGATTTGCACAACTAAGTGGGGATAAGCAAAAATCTATTGTAAAACAAAAAGAAGAAAAGGAGGTAATCGAAATGGAGATGAACCGAAAAATGAGAAATGGAGGAAAATTAATGCACCCCAAACTCCTTGAAAGATTCAAATGTGAGTCCAAAATGAAAATAATGGAAGGAGTTGGGGTACGTTCCCTAGTTCGCAACACTTTAGAGGTAATAGGGGTGTTCCAGAACTTTGGAATGGGGATTAG